>Ga0101941_1000123_pt1 | contig 195439 bp, 198 predicted proteins | sample DewCreD2012metaG_3_FD_75242 | JGI IMG/M metagenome (GOLD analysis project Ga0101941, IMG submission 75242) | Hot spring sediment bacterial and archeal communities from British Columbia, Canada, to study Microbial Dark Matter (Phase II) - Dewar... ... | reverse complement strand
CAGTAGGGGAGCCAGAGCTGGTGCTGGCGGCACTTCTCCCAGAAGAAGCGGGTCTCGGGGCTCGGTTCGGGCACCGGCTTCATGTAAGGGCGACGCTGCGCCAACGCTACCCTCCTCACAACGTCAGGAGCGATGTCCGGGCGCCCACCCACGCCAGCGCGGGGGCGGGCCGTCTCGGGTCGGCTTTTTACGGGGCGGGCACCTCGACCTCGGCGCCGGCCTGGTCCACCACGGCCCTGCCGTCTCCCGCCCGCACCTCCAGGCGGCAGAGGAGCAGCAGCGATGACTCCTGCCTGCGCACCTCCTCCACCACCCCCGTGCAGGTGATGGTCTCCCCGGGGAAGAGGAGGGCGCGGTAGCGCAGCCAGAGGCGTCTCAGCATGGCCTCGGGCCCGGCCCAGCGCAGCACCGTCCGGGCAAGGAGGCCCCCCAGCATCTGGCCGTCCACGAAGGGCGCCGGCAGGCCCATCTCGCGGGCGAACTGCAGGTCGTAGTGATAGCGGTGCCAGTCCCAGGTGGCACCGGCATAGGCCACCATCATCGGCAGCGAGATCTCCAGCTCCAGCGGCGCGATAGCCTCGCCCGGGCGGAACTCCCTCAATCCTTACCTCCTGCCGTGGTCGTGGTCAGTGGAGCACCCCTTGCTCCGTCAGGGCGGCGATCTCGTCCTCGCTCAGGCCCAGCAACTCGCGCATGACGCGCTCGGTGCCGTCGCCCAGGAGGGGGGCATGACGGTAGGAGGGCTGCCAGGCGCTGAAGCGCCAGGGCGCCCCGGGCAGGGGCCTGTCGCCCGCCACCGGGTGACGGTCAATCACCACGAAGCCGCGGCCCTGCAGGTGCTCGTCCTGCAGGGTGTCGCGGGCGTTGAAGACCTTGCAGGCGGGGACGCCCGCCGCCTGCAGCCGGGACGCCGCCTCGTCCGCCCCCCGCGCCCCGATCCAGGCGCGCAGGGCCTCCTCCAGCCCGGCGTGGCCCTCGTCGGCGGCCGCCGCCCGCCCCAGCAGCGAGCAGAGGGCCTGTCGCTGCTCCTCCGTCCAGACCGAGACGGCCACCCAGGCATCGTCGCCGCGGGCGCGGTAGATGCCGTGGGGACGCTTCCAGGGGTGGCCGTTGCCCAGGGGCTGCGGCTCCCGCCCCAGCATCGTCCACTCCAGGATGGCCTCGGGCATGAAGCTCTGCAGCAGTTCGGTCATGGCCAGCTGGACGTGGACGCCCCTTCCCTGGCGTCGCCGGAACTCCAGCCCCTGCAGCACCGACAGGACGGTGTAGGCGGCGGCGATGCTGTCGGGGAGGATGCCGCCCACCAGCCGCGGGTAGCCGGGCTCGTAGCCGGTGACGGCGGCCAGCCCGCTCAGGCAGATGACGCCGCTGTGCAGGGCGGCCAGCTCGCTCCAGGGCCCCGTGTGGCCACAGGCGCTCACCGACACCATCACCAGCCCCGGGTTGAGGGCGCGGAGGGTCTCGTAGCCCAGCCCCAGCCGCTCCATCGTGCCGGGAGCGAAGTTCTCGATGACCACGTCCGAGCGAGCGACCAGGGCCCGCAGCAGCTCCCGCCCCTTCTCGGTCTTCAGGTTGATGGTGCAGGACACCTTGCCGCGGTTGATGTGGTTGAAGATGCCGCAGGCGTTGTATCGGGGCTCACCGGCGAAGGGAGCGAAGTTGCGGGAGGTGAGCCGCTCCCGCGTCTCCACCAGGATCACCTCCGCGCCCAGGAAGGCCAGCCACTGTCCCGAGAGGGGCACGGCTACGATCTGCCCCAGGTCCACCACCCGCACGCCCTGCAGGGGTCGGGCGATGTCCTCGCCCCCGCCCCGGGGCGCCACCCCCGCTCCCTGTCCGTTCCACTCCCGCAGCGTTTCGGCGATGATGGTGGCGCCGTCGTCGCCCTCCTGCCAGTCGGACGCGGTCGGTCGGCGGCGGCCGTTGACCACCAGGGGGTCGCCGGGCAGGCGGCCGGAGCGGTCGCCGTCGAGCCCCGAGGGCACCAGCCACTGCCGGCTCTGCACCTGTTCGTTCTCCACCGCCTGCGAGACGGGCAGGGCCGGGGCGCAGGGGATGCGCCGCTCCAGGGCCAGGGCCAGGATGTCGCGGCGGCCCTGGGTCACCGTCCACTGCAGCAGCAGCGGCTCCAGGTCGGGCCAGTTATGGCCCCGCAGCTCCGCCGAGGCGAAGCGGGGGTCTGCTGCCCAGTCGGGGTTGCCCATGGCCTCCAGCAGCGCCTGCCAGTGCTCGTCTAGGAAGGCGACGATGGCCGCCCACCCCTCGCCGATGGGCAGATAGTGGTTGGGGGCCAGCCGCACCCGCACCGGATGGCGCCCGGCGATGGTGCCGCCGTAGCTGAACATGGCCAGCTCCCAGTTGAGCATGGCTGCCAGCGCCTCCTGCTTGGAGACCTCCACCTGCACGGCGCGGCCGGTGCGCAGACGGTAGGTCCAGCCGGCCAGGGCGCCCACGGCGGCCATGAGCCCGCCGATGAACTCGCCCAGGTTGGCGTTGGGGCGCAGGGGCGGCTCCTCGGGGTCGGAGACGCCGTCGGGGAAGCCGGGGGTGGCGAAGGCCAGGCCACCGGCGCTGACGACGATCAGGTCGTCGGCCTGCCAGCCCGCCCGCGGCCCCGACTCGCCGAAGGCGGTCACCGAGACGGTCACCTGCGGGCGCCCCTCGGCCAGGGAGGGGACGTCCAGCCCCAGTCGCGCTGCCTGTTCGTCATAGACGACGATATCGGCCTGGGCGACGGCGGCCGCGGCCATGGCCCTGCCCTCGGCGCTGTGCAGGTCCAGCCTGGCCACCCGTTTGCCCCGGTTCAGGTAGGCGAAGAGGCCGCTGCGCCGGGGGTCGGGCCGGTCGCCCGGGAAGGGGCCCTCGCGGCGGGCGCTGTCCCCTTCCTCCGGCTCCAGTTTGAGGACGGTGGCGCCGGCGTCGGCCAGCAGGCGGGCGGCGAAGGGGGCGGCCACGAAGTCTCCCAACTCCACCACCCGGCAGCCGGCCAGGGGCCGGAAATCGTCAGCCATCGCTTCCCCCGCCCTCGTCGGCGCCCACCGGCTCCAGGGGTTCGTAGATGTTGGTCTCCACGTTGGTGGCCAGGAGGGCACCGTCGGACAGCCGGTAGTAGCTGACCTCCGAGGTGACGAACAGCACCAGCCCCCGCGTCCGCGTCTGCCGCTCCACGATGTCGGCCAGGCGCCACACCACCCGGATGCGGTCGTGGGGGCGCACGGGCTCGTAGAAGCGGTAATCGTTGCCGCCCCGGACCATGCGGCAGGGCACCGGCAGGGGCAGTTCCCACAGGTGGCCGGCATAGCCCAGCTCGTCCGGCGCCCTGCGGTAGAACTGATTGGTCTCGCAGACCAGGGTGGGCGGGGCGACGATGCCGCCGAAGCGAGTGCGGGCGGCGAAATCGGCGTCGTGGTACAGGGGGTTGTCGTCGCCCAGGGCGGTGGCGTAGTAGCGGATGCTGGCCTGCCCCAGCTCCTCGGGGGCGATGTATTCGACCTCCTTGCCGATGCAGGCCCGCAGCGCGTCGGTGAGGAGGCGCCCGGCCGTCACGCCAGCACCCCCAGGGCGTCAACCTCCACCAGCATCTCCGGGCGCAGCAGGGCCTCGCAGACCACGCCGGTGGCGGCCGGGTAGGGCTGGCGAAAGCTGCTGCGCCGCACCGCGGCCGTCCGCCGGTATTCGGGCAGCCCCTGCGGGGTGACGAACTCCACCGTCTTGACCAGGGCGTCCAGGGTGGCGCCGGCGGCGCTCAGGACGACGCCCAGGTTGCGGTAGATCATGGCCGTCTGCTGGACGACGTCGCCCTCGTGCTCCACCTGGCTGGTGTGGGGGTCGAGGGCGCCCTGGCCGGCCAGGAAGATATACCTGCCCGCCCGCACCGCCGGGTTGTAGGTCAGGCGCTGGTAGCGCGACCAGCCCGGGTTGACCACCTCCTTGGGGTGGCTGGAGGCGATGAACTCCACCTCGATGAGCGCCTCGGGGTAGGCCAGGGCCGGCGCGATGATGCCCGTGGCGGCCGGGTAGACCGGCGCCAGGAACTCCCGCCGCACCTGGGCCGTGTCCCGGTAGGAGGGCAGGGCTGAGGGCACGATGAACTCCACCGTCTTGACCACCTGCCCCCAGTCGAGGCCCAGCTCCCGCAGGATGGCGCCGGTGCGCTGGTAGATGCGGTAGGTCTGGGACATGAGGTCGCCGCTCACGCGCCCGTCGTCGTCCAGGGCGTGCTGGCCGCGGACGAAGGCCAGCCCCGCCACCTGCACCGCCACCGGCCCCTGGGGGTCTGCCTCCCGCGCCCAGACGTAGCGTCGGTCGGCCTCCCGCGTGGCCACGGCCTCGATCTCGATGAGGGCCTCTGGCCGCAGCAGCGAGCGCACCCCCACCGTGCTGACCACCGGCATGCGGGCGCCGAAGACCTCGCGGTAGACGGGCCAGAGGCGGTCGCGCTGGGCCAGGGCGGCGGGGGTCAGGTACTGGCTCATCTTCACCACGTCGCCCAGCCCCAGGCCCGCCCGGGCCAGGATCATGCCGATCTTCTCCAGGGCGAAGCGGGCCTGCTCCTCCAGCTCGCCGGTGACCACGATGCGGCCCTCTTCGGGCGAGTAGCGGGAGGCCGAGTGGCCCGAGAGCCAGACCATCTCGCCCACGTCCAGGGCCAGCGAGAAGGTATACTGGCGGAACTCGTATACGAACTGCTCCGGTTCGACGGCCGTCTTCGCGCTCTGCACCTGACGCTACCCCCGTCTGGACTGTGTGCTCAGCGGCCCCCGGCGGGGCGCTGGACCGGCTGCCCGCTGAGGCGGCCGATGACCTCTTCCGCCTCCGCCACCAGCGAGCGCACGATCTCCCCCGCCGGACGGACCGCCGTGAGCCGGCCGGCCGCCTGGCCGGCGGGGTTGTTCACCAGGTCGAGCCTGCCCTGGGCCTCGGCCGAGGTGACGAAGTCGTCCATGAGCAGCATCTGCAGGGGGAAGCCCAGGGGCTCCGGCCCCTGTCGCTGCCACAGCTCCACCACCTCGTTGCGGTAGACCCGCGAGGGCTTGCCGGTGTAGCAGCGGGAGACGACCAGGTCTTCCGCCGCCGCCTGCAGCAGTTGCTGGCGGTGGGCGTCGTGCACGTTGGCCTCCCGCGAGAAGAGGAAGAGGGTGCCGCACCAGACGCCGCTGGCGCCCAGGGCCAGGGCGGCCACCAGCCCCCGGCCGTCCACGATGCCCCCCGCCGCGACGACGGGCAGCGGTCGCACCTCGTCCACCACCTGGGGCACCAGCACCATGGTGGCGATGTTGCCGGTGTGGCCGCCGGCCTCGTAGCCCTGAGCGATGACGGCGTCCACCCCCGCCGCCTTCTGGCGACGGGCGTGGCGGGGGGAGCCGGCGATGCCCAGCACCTTGATGCCCCGCTCCCGCAGCGCCGGCACGAAGGGGCCGGGGTCGCCCAGGCCGGCCACGAAGACCGGCACCCGCTCCTCCACCACCACCTGCACCTGCTGCCGGATGAGGGTGTCCGTCACCGTATACTGGCGGGGATAGGGCACCTGCGCCAGCCCGTAGCGGTCATAGAGTGACTGCATGAAGCGGGCGTGGTCCGGGTGCTGGCTACGGATGTAGTCCCGCAGTTCGGCCACGGGCAGGTCCACCGGCTCGCGCTTGGCCGGCAGCAGCAGGTCAACGCCGAAGGGCCTCGAGGTGAGCCGGCGCACGGCGCGGATGGTGGCCCGCAGCTCGTCGGGGTCGAGGCCCTCGCCGCCGATGCAGCCCAGGCCGCCCGCCTCCGAGACCGCCGCCACCAGCTCCGGCGTGGTGATGAGGCCCTTGGAGCGGCCCATCCCCGCCTGCAGGATGGGATACTCGATGCCCAGCAGCTCGCACAGCTCCGTATGCAGTCGCGAATGGGACATCCCGCACCTCCGCCTATCGCTTCCGGGTAGTCTGGCGTCGTCCCGCCCGCACGCTAGACGGCCAGCAGGCGGCGCACCAGCTCCTCATCGGCCTCCAGTTCGGGCAGGGGCCCCGAATAGGAGACCCGCCCCTTGTCCAGCACGTGCACCGTGTCCACCAGCCCCGAAAGGGACTTCAGGTTCTGCTCGCAGATGACGATGGTGACGCCGGCCGACCGCAGGCTCATGAGGGCCTGCCGCAAAGCACCGACGATGGTGGGCGCCAGCCCCTCGAAGGGCTCGTCCAGCAGCACCAGCCGCGGGTTCATCATCAGCGCCCGGGCGATGGCCAGCATCTGTTGCTCGCCGCCGGAGAGGAAGCCGGCGGGGCGCCGCAACAGGGGCCGCAGGGGCGGGAAGAGGCCCAGCACCGTTTCCACGTTCCAGCGGGAGTCGCCGGGGGCGCCGCGGGCGGCCAGGCGCAGGTTCTCCAGCACCGTCAGGTTGCGGAAGACCCGCCGGTCTTCGGGCACGTAGCCGATGCCCAGCCTGGCCACCTCGAAGGGGCGCTTGCCCCTCAGCTCCCTTCCCAGGAAGGCTATGCTGCCCCTGGGCACCCTCACCAGGCCCATGATGGCCTTGAGGGTGGTGGTCTTGCCGGCGCCATTGCGCCCCAGCAGCCCCACGACCGTCCCCTCGGGGACCTGCAGGGAGACCCCGAAGAGCGCCTGGCTCTCGCCGTAGAATGCCTCTACATCCTGCAGGCGCAGAAGGTCCATGTCGGCGAACTACCCACCACGAACCCTCGCGATCTCCTCGCAGCTACGGGCGACCTGGGACACCTGGATGGGGACCACGTTGGCCAGGCCGATGCCGCCCGGGTATTCGGAGCCGCGGCGCACCTCGCCCACGTAGAAGGGCCCCAGGGCCATGTGGTCGCAGCCCCGCACCGAGACGCGGCCCACCGGCCCGTCGAACTCCACCCCCGAGTCCAGGGCGCTGATGACCGCCGCCAGGTCGCCGCTGCCAGCCTTGCGGATGGCCTCCACCAGCATCTTGCCGGCGTAGTAGCCGGTGAGGGAGCCGGCGACGGGGATGTCGTTGGTCTTGGCCCGATACTTGTTCAGGAAGTCCTGGCTGGCCTGGGAGCTGACGGCCCAGAAGGGATACCAGGCGGTGCCCCAGGAGCCGTCGGGCAGCACATCGCGCAGGGTCTCCATCTTCACCAGGTCCACGCCGTGGATGAAGAGCTGGGTGCCGGGGGTCAGGCCCAGGTCGCGGGCCGCTCGCAAGAAGTTTATCAGGTCGCCGCCGAACACGGCGGTGACCACCAGGTCGGGGCGGGCGGCCTGCACCGCCGCCACGTGGGGGGTCATGTCGCGGGCGCCCAGGGGCGGGAACTCCTCCCGCACCACCCGCACGTCGGGCCTGATCCTGCCCAGCTGGGCCTTGAAGTCCTCGGCGAAGTGGCGCCCGTATTCGTAGTCGGGGGCGACGATGGCCACCGTGCGGATCTGGCTCTTGTCGCGCAGGAACTGGGCCATGGTGCCGCCGATCTCGACGGTGGAGATGTTGGCCCGGGCCGCCCAGCGGCTGCCCGACTCCCCCGTCAGGCGGCGGGTGGTGGCGAAGGCGCCGTTCACCAGGAAGTCCTGTCGGTTCTTGGCCAGCTCGGCCAGGGCGACCGCTGCCCCGCTGTTGATGCCGATGGTGATGAGGCGGATGCCCCGCTCGTTGACCAGGCGCTGCGCCTCGGCCACCGCCCGGTCGGTGCTCTCGCCCATGTCGGCGGTGACCACCTCGATGCGATAGCCCGCCACCCCGCCGGCGGCGTTGGCCTCCTCGATGGCGATCTCGAAGCCAGCGCGGATGCTGTTGGCGATGTATTGCTGGGTGGCGCTGCTGAACATGTCTATCAGCCCCAGGGTGATGGTGCCGCGGGTAGGAGAGGCGGCGGCGGGGGAGGCGCCCGGCTGCGGCGTCCCCTCCTCTTCCTGGCCACAGGCGGCCAGGCCCAGCACCAGCATCCCCGCCAGGGCGGCCAGCAGCCAGCGGAACAGCGGTCTGTTCATGGCATACCTCCGAACGTCAGATGTATTGCCGGAAGTCTGAGGGTATGATGGCCCTCCCGCCAGGCTATGTCAACCCCTCCCACCGCTCCTCCGGCGCGGGGCCGTCGGCGGGACCGCGTCGGTCCCGTGCGGGGATGGCCCTCTCTGCGCGGGGCGACTGGGGGCGGGCGCCATCACGAGCGCCCTTCCGGCAGCCAGCGCTGGCTGGCCACGACCCCCAGGGCGTGCAGGCGCTCGATCTCCGACCGGTCGTAGCCCAGGAGGGAGAGCACCTCGTCGGTGTGCTCCCCCAGGAGGGGCGCCCTGGTGCGCACGCTGGCGGGGGTGACCGTGAGCTTGATGGGCGTGCCGGCGATGGCCTTGGGCTGGCGGCAGCCCGGGTGCTCCAGCTCCACCACCATCTGGCGGGCGTGGACATGGGGGTCGCGCATGATCTCCTCGGCGTCCTGCACGGGGCCGCAGGGCACCCGGTCGGCCACCGCCGCCACCACCTCGGCCTTGGTGCGGGCGCTGGTCCATTCGCTCACCAGGCGGCGCACCTCCTCGCAGCGCTGCACCCGGTCGGCGTTGGTGGCGAAGCGGGGGTCTTCGGCCAGCTCCGGTCGGCCCATGGCCAGGCACAGCTCCCGCCACTGGTGGTCGGCCGGGGCGCAGATGGCCACCCAGCCGTCGCTGGTGGGGAAGACCTCGAAGGGGCAGAAGATGTTGTGGCGGTTGCCCTGGGGCCGCGAGACCACCCCGGCGTAGCTGTACATGTAGACCAGCCGCTCGCAGATGGAGAGGACGCCGTCATACATGGCCACGTCCAGGAACTGCCCCTGGCCCGTCAGGCGGGCGTGGTGCAGGGCGGCCAGGATGCCCACGGCGGCCATCAGCCCCGGCACCGTGTCGCCGATGCCGCCGCTGGCCTTGAGGGGCATCTCGGGGCCGGGGCCGGTGGTGCCCATGAGCCCGCCCATGGCCTGGGCCACCACGTCGAAGGCGGGCCGATGCACGTAGGGGCTCCGGCCGGTGCGGGGATCGCCGAAGCCCCGCACGGCGGCGTAGACCAGACGCGGGTTTATCTCCCGCAGCGACTCGTAGGCCAGGCCCAACCGCTCCATTACCCCCGCCCGGAAGTTCTCTACCAGCACGTCGGAGACGGCCACCAGCCGCCTGAGCACCTCTTTCCCCTCTTCCCGCTTCAGGTCCACCGCCAGCCCCTTCTTGTTGCGGTTGATGCTCTGGAAGTAGCCGCCGAAGGCCTGCAACTGGTCGTCGGGGGCGAAGGGGCCGGCCTGACGGGTCAGGTCGCCCCCCTCGGGCGGCTCCACCTTGATGACCTCGGCCCCCATGTCGGCCAGCAGCATGGTGCAGTAGGGGCCGGCCATGCCGGTGCTCAGGTCCACGATGCGGACGTCGGCGAGTGGCCCCATGCGCTATCCCCCTTCGCCCAGCAGGCGGTTGGCGATGACGTGCAGCATGATCTCGTTGGTGCCCTCGAAGATCTTGGTGAGCCTGGCGTCGCGCCAGTAGCGCTGCAGGGGTAGGTCGTAGGTGTAGCCGTAACCGCCGTGGATCTGCAGGCCGGCGCTGGTCACCCGCTCGGCCATCTCGGCGGCGAACCATTTGGCCATGGCCGCCTCCTTGTCGCAGCGGCGGCCGCTGTCTATCTCGCTGGCCACCAGATACATGAGCTGGCGGGCGGCCTCGATCTCGGCCGCCATCTCGGCCAGCTTGAAGCGGATGGCCTGGAACTGGGCGATGGGCCGCCCGAACTGGACCCGCTGCTGGGCGTAGGCCAGGGAGTCCTCCAGGGCGCCCCGGGCCAGGCCGATGGCGCGGGCGGCGGTGTGGGCCCGCCCCACCTCCAGGAACCGCATGGCCGAGTAGAAGGCCTGCCCCTCCTCGCCCAGGAGGGCCGAGGCGGGCACGCGGCAGTCCTCGAAGAAGAGCTGCCAGGTGCGCCAGCCGTAGTAGCCGATGGTGTTGATGGGGGTGCCCCTCACCCCCGGCGGCAGCTTGCCCCGCTCCTTCTCGATGAGGAAGCTGCTCAGCCCCAGGTGCCTGCGCCCGGGCGGGGGCGGGGAGGTGCGGGCGATGAGCAGGATGAAGTCGGCGCCATCGGCGAAGGTGCACCACATCTTGGTGCCGTTGATGACCCAGTGGTCGCCCTCGCGACGGGCCTGACAGGAGATGTTGGCCACGTCGGAGCCGGCCTCGGGCTCCGACTGGGCGTAGGCGCCCAGGAACTCACCCCGGGCCATGGCCGGCAGGTAGCGGCGGCGCTGCTCCTCCGTCCAGCCCCCGCCCAGGCCGTTGCCGCGGGCGATGATGCTGGCCACGCTCATCCAGGCCCGGGCCAGCTCCTCCGTCACCAGGCAGTATTCGAAGCAGCCCAGCCCCAGGCCCCCGTATTCCTGGGGGATGAGGATGCCGAAGAAGCCCAGGTCGGCCATCTTCTGGCGCAGGGACATGGGGATCTCGCCCCGCTGGTGGTCCAGCTCGTTGGCCACGGGCAGCACCTCCTTCAGGGCGAACTCCCGCGCCACCTGCTGGATCATGCGCCGCTCTTCGGTCATGTAGGACATGGCGCCTCACCCCTCCCGACGCGGGACGGGCGCGAGCCTAGCCCTCCGCCCAGCCCTCCAGTCCGGCCGGCAGGCGGGAGGAGAGGAACTGCCGGTCCCGCTCCTGCCAGTGGGAACGACGCTTGACCAGAAACGTGCGCTCGCCCACGAACACAATGCTGCCGTCCTGCTTGCGCCCCGTCACCCGGCAGCGGACGATGCCGGCGTCGGGGCGGTCGGCCTGCCGCACCTCCAGCACCTCCGTCTCGGCATGGATGGTGTCGCCGTGGAAGACGGGGGCGGGGAAGGAGACGGCCGTATACTCCAGGTCGGCGATGGCGTTCTCGCTCAGGTCCTCGCTGCTCAGGCCGATGCAGATGGACATGGTCACGGCGCCCATCACGAGCCGCTCGGGGAAGGCGCCCTCCATCATGCGCCCCATGTATTCGCGGTTGAAGTGGGCCTGGGCCGTGTTCAGGGTCATGAGGGTGACCAGGTAGTTGTCCAGCTCCGACACGGTGCGGCCGCGGGCGTGGACGAAGACCTGCCCGGGCTGGAAGTCCTCGAAGTAGTTGCCGCCGCCGGTGATGGCCATGCTCACCTCTCCCCCAGGATGCGCCGGGCGATGACCTCCCGCTGGATCTCGTTGGTGCCCTCGCCGATGGGCAGCAGCAGGGCGTCGCGCAGGTAGCGCTGCACCGGCAGGTCGAGGGTGTAGCCCACGCCGCCGTGGATCTGCAGGCACTCCCGCGCCGCGCGCACCGCCACCTCGGTGGCGAACAGCTTGGCCATGCCCGCCTCTAGGTCGCAGCGGTTGCCCTCGTCGAAGCGACGGGCGGCGTAGAAGGCCAGCTGGCGGGCCGCCTCCAGCTCGGTGGCCATGTCGGCCAGCTTGAAGCGGATGGCCTGGAACTGGGCGATGGGCCGCCCGAACTGCATCCGCTCCTGGGCGTAGCGCAGGGCCGCCTCGTAGGCGGCCCGGGCCACCCCCGTGGCCCGGAAGGCGAACTGGATGCGGGCCACCTCGTAGCCCTGCATCAGGTAGTAGAAGCCCCGCCCCTCCTCGCCCACCAGGTTGGCCGCCGGCACCGGCAGCCGGTCGAAGTAGAGCAGGAAGGTGCTCATGCCCCGGTAGCCCAGGGTGCGGATGCGACTGCCCCGCAGGTGGGGCGGCAGGAACTCGCTGCCGCGGGGCTTCTCTACCAGCAGCAGGCTGATGCCGCGGTGCTTGGGCACCTCGTCGCTGGTGCGGACGTAGACGAAGAGGACGTCGGCCACGTCGGCGAAGGTGCAGAAGGCCTTGGTGCCGCTGACCAGGTAGTGGCCGTCCTCGCGCTGGGCGCGGGTCTGGACGTTAGCGGCGTCGGAGCCGGCCTCGGGCTCGGTGCCGGCGGTGGCCGACTGGATGCGCCCGCTGGCCATCCCGGGCAGCCAGCGGCGCTTCTGCTCTTCGCTGCCCGCCCGCTCCAGGATGAAGCCGCAGAGGATGTTGCGGGCGATGACGCTGCCCACCGAGAGCCAGGCCCGCGAGAGCTCTTCCGTCACCAGGCCCACCGTGACCATGCCGGCGGCCAGGCCGTCATATTCCTCGGGGACGAGTAGGCCGAAGAAGCCCAGGTCGCCCATCCTCTGCAGCAGCTCGTCGGGGATGTTGGCCTCCCGCTGGTCCAGCTCGTCGGCGATGGGCGCCACCTCGCGCTCAGCGAAGCGACGGGCCATCTCCTGGATGCGCAGTTGCTCTTCGCTGAAAGCGACCACCTGCCGACCTCCCGCTAGGGTTCCGCTGGATGCCGCAGCCTGACCAGGTTGCGGCGCCGGTATTCCACCACCACCTCGCCCCGCTGGTTGAAGCCCACCGTCCGCCACTCGACGATGCCCCAGCCGGGGCGGGAGCGCGACTGGCGTCTGCTCACCACCTCCGAGACAGCGTAGACGGTGTCGCCCGGGTAGACGGGGACGCCGAAGCGCAGGTCGTCCAGCCCCAGGAAGGGGCCACCGGCCTCGGACAGGTCTTCCACCGTCAGGCCCAGGACGGTGGCGAACACCAGCAGGGGGTTCACCGGCACCCCCTGGTAGCCCAGGTAGCGGGCATACTCCTCGTTGAAGTAGAGGGGGTTGTGCTGCATGGTCAGGGTGCTGAAGGCGACGGTCTCGGCCAGGGTGAAGGTGCGGCCCCAGTGGTGGAAGAAGCGCCTGCCCTCTGCGAAGTCCTCGAACAGGTGCCCGCGCTGGCGCTCCACCCGCATGGCTAGCCCCTCTCCTCCACCCTCAGCGCCGGCTCCGACAGGTCCACCTCGCGGCTGAGCTGCAGGTAGACGGGGCGCAGGCGGCCCATGTGCTGGCGCATGGCCTCGGCCGCCCCCTCGGAGTCGGCGGCGCGCAGGGCCTCCAGGATGGTGCGGTGGTCGTCCAGCACCTGGTCCCAGAAGCCGCGGGGCGCCCGGTCGCGCAGGTAGCGGTTGCGCAGCACCTCGAACAGGGGCCAGGTCACTGCCTTCAGCAGGGGGTTGCCCGCCGCCTCCAGGATGAGCAGGTGGAAGCGGAAGTTGTTCTCGTAGACCTCCTGGGGCGGCAGCAGGTCGGGCGGGGAGAGGCAGCGCTCCAGCTGGGCCAGATGGTCGTCGTTGCGGCGCTTGGCCGCCCGGTAGGCGGCCGGCACCTCCAGGGTCTCCCGCGCCTCCAGCAGTTGCTCCACCGTCACCAGGCGCTGGCCGATGATGAGGGGGAGGACGGCGTCCAGGTATTCGGCGATGCCCTCGATGCCCTGGCGCAGGACGTAGGCGCCGCCCTTGCTGCCGCGGATGACCACCACCAGGCCGCGGGCGGAGAGGATGCGCAGCGCCTCGCGGATGGTGCTGCGGCCGACGCCGAACATGGCCGCCAGTTGGGCCTCGTCGGGCAGGCGCGAGCCGGGAACGAAGACCCCCCGCGAGATGAGCTCCGCCAACTGGTCGGCCACCTGGTCGTAGGAGGGCTTGATGGGCCTCAACATGGCTACCTCCAGTCCAGCCAAGCCCCGACCCTGCGGTCTGCCCTAAGATTATATGAGGTCTGGGCAACCGTCAATCCATTATCTGATGTCCAGACTTTTTCTCCCTAGCGCACCGCCCAGGCCACCGATATCTGCCGCCGAGGGGGCCACCCTGACGGGGACGGCAGCGTCTTCCCCCCGCCGCCCCGGTCACCGATAGCAGCGGGAGAGATGTGACGTCATGTTGACGCGCGCCGCGGCGACGGGCCAATGGGGAAGGACGGGCCGTGGCGTGGTCCCTAGCGGCCCGACGGCCGCAGCAGCCGTGCCACCGCCGTCAGGTCGGGCACCCGCTCCAGCCCCTCCACCACCGACACCAGCTCCTCGGCGGCCGGCCCCAGCACCGGCTCGGCCAGGGGCCGGAACTTGGCCAGCAGCTCCTCCCAGGTCAGGGGGCGCTCCGGCTCCCCCTTGGCCAGGGGCACGTCGCTCTCGTAGCGCTCCCCCCGGCGCGTCAGCACGGCCACCCTGGCGCTGAGCCCTTCCAGGGGGCAGGCGTAGGCCCGCACCCGCCCCATGAGGGCCACCACCGCCGGGTCGCGCAGCCGCCCGTAGCTCTGCCAGGTGAAGCCGCCCTCCAGCAGGGCGACGGCGGCGGCGAAGTAGACGCTGAACTGGGCGTCCACCACGTTGGCCGGCGCCTTCTTGGGCGCCTCCGGCTCGCCCACCACCGGCATCCCCGCCCGCGGCAGGCCCACCTCCACCGCCTCCACCTCCTCGGGCCGCAGGCCGTGGGCGCGGGCCAGCTCGGCCAGCCCGTCAATGACCGGGTGGCTGTAGCGGCAGCATGGGTAGGGCTTGACGGCGGTGTTCATCACCTCGAACTGGCGCCCCAGGTCGGCCAGGGCCGCCTCCAGGTCGGGCTCGATGCCGGCGTAGGAGAAGTAGTAGCCGAAGCGACCCAGGAAGGGGTTGGCGGCGCCCGTCACCCCCTCGCGGGCCATGGCCAGGGCGACGATGGCGTTGTGGGCCGCCAGCCCCACGTGCACCCGCTTGTTCCAGGCGCCGTTCTCCAGGAACTGGAAGGTGCCTGCCGCCTGCGACAGGTTCAGGCCCCAGGCGTCCAGCAGCGCCTGCCGCCCCAGTCCCAGCAGGCGCGCGCCGGCGGCTGTGGCCCCGAAGACGCCGGTGGTGGCGGTGGGGTGGAAGCCCCGCCCGTGGACCGCCTCGCCGTGGGCCCGCCCCAGCCGGCAGGAGACCTCGTAGCCGACCACGGCCGCGGTCAGGAAGTCGCGTCCCGAGGCGCGGGTCGCCTCGCCCAGGGCCAGCAGGGTGGCGAAGACCGGCACCCCCGGATGCAGCACCGCCTCGCGGTGGGTGTCGTCGAAGTCCTGGGAGTGGGCGAAGGCCCCGTTGAGCAGGGCCGCGTAGTGGGCGGCGTAGCGCTCCTCCTCCCCCACCACGCTGGCCTCGTCGTGGCCGCGGCCGCCCAGGCGGGCCACGGCCCGCAGCAGCGGCCCCGCCGACTCGTCCGTCCGCCCGCCGCAGGCCACCCCCAGGAAGTCGAGGAAGAGCTCCTTGGTGCGCTGCACCACCGGCGGCGGCAGGTCTTCGTAGCGCAGCCCCGTGCAGAAGTCGGCCAGGGCCGTGGTCACGTCCCGCTGCACCCTCGTCATGCTCTCGCCCCCTGTCCGGCGCCTAGGGCCCCTTGCTCCTGTCGGCGCCCAGGTATATCTCCTGCACGTCCGCTCGCTGGCTGATGGCCTCGGGCGGCCCCTCGGCGATGACCCGCCCCTGGTGCATCACGGTGATGATGTCGGCGTAGCCGAAGACCACGTCCATGTCGTGCTCGGTGAAGAGCACCGTCAGCCCCTGCTCGGCGGCCAGCCGGCGGATGGTGCGCATGGCGGCGGTGCGCTCATGCAGCCCCATGCCGGCGGTGGGCTCGTCCAGGAGCAGCAATCGCGGCCGCAGGGCGAAGGCCATGGCGATCTCCACGAACTTGCGGTCGCCGTAGGACAGGGACGTCACCGGCCAGTCGGCAAACCGCTCCAGCTCGAGGCCCTTGAGGATGGCCGCCGCTTCGCTGCACTCGTCCCGATAGGCGAGGTAGGGTCGCAGGGGGTTGACGATGCGCCCCCGGCGGGCGAGCACCGCCACCAGCACGTTCTCCAGCACCGTCATCTCGGCGAAGAGGGAGACGATCTGGAAGGTGCGGGCGATGCCCAGCCTGGCCCGTCGGTGGGGGGCCAGGCGGGTGATGTCCCTGGCGCCGAACCAGACCCGACCGCCGTCGGGCAGAAGGGCGCCGCTCAGCAGGTTGAAGAGGGTGGTCTTCCCCGCCCCGTTAGGGCCGATGACGGCGTGGAAGGAGCCTTCCCGCACCTGCAGGGAGGCGCGGTTGACGGCCACCACCCCGCCGAAGCGCTTGGAGAGCGCCTCCGCCCTCAGTATTGTCCCGTCCGTGGCCACAGCACCCTCCTGGGGGCGCGACGGGCCAGATGAGAGAGGAGCCCCACCAGCCCCTCGCGACCGGTGATGCTGATCAGCAGCAGCACGCCGCCCACGATGAGCGGCCAGTGGGTGAAGCGCGGCGCGATGACCACCTCCAGGGTGTGGTAGGCCGCCGCCCCCACCACCGGCGCCAGCAGAAAGGTCGTCCCCCCGGCCAGGGCCATGACGATGGGGGCGGCGCTGGCCGTCCAGTAGAGGCCGTCGGGGAAGACGCTGTGGCGCACGAAGGCGGCCAGGGCACCGGCGAACCCCGCCGCCAGCCCCACCAGCACGAACAGCGCCCACTTGTATAGGCTCACCGGTATCCCCACCGCCTCTGCCCGGGCGGGATGTGAGCGCAGCGCCCGCAGGCTCAGGCCGAAGGGCGAGCGGCTCACCAGCCAGAGCAGGCCCAGGGCCACCACCACGCAGCCCAGCACCACGTAGTAGAGCTGAGCGTCGCTGAGGTGGGGACGCGGGAAGACGCCGGCCACCCCGTCGGTGCCGCCGGTCAGGTTGCGGGCGCGCACCACCACCGTGTAGGCCAGCATCTGGAAGGCGAAGGTCAGCATGGCGAAGTAGATACCACCCACCCGCAGGCACAGGTAGCCGATGACCATGGCTGCCAGGGCAGCCGTCAGGGCGCCCCCGCCCAGGGCCAGGGGCAGGGCCACGTCCAGGCGCTTAGTCATCAGGGCGGCGCCATACGCCCCCAGCCCGAAGAAGGTGGCGTGCCCGAAGGAGATGAGACCCCCGTGGCTGAGCAGCATGCCGAAGCTGACCGCATACAGTCCCAGGATCAGGATCTCGGTCAGGGTGTGGCGCCAGAAGGGGGTCAGGACGGTGGGCAGCAGCGCCAGCACCAGCAGCACCGCGCCCACGGCGGCGGCAGCCGGGAGCCAGGCGGCCAGGCGACGACGCCAGGGCGTCTGCTGGGCGGGCGGCTCCTGAACACGCGCCATCGTCCTCACTCCCTGGCGCCCAGGAGCCCCCAGGGGCGTACCACCAGCACGGCCGCCATCACGGCGAAGGGCACCGCCACCGCCAGGTCGGGGAAGGAGAGGGTGCCGAAGGAGTAGGTCTGCCCCAGCAGCACCGAGACGGCCAGGGCGCCGGTCACGCTGCCCAGCCCGCCCACCACCGCCACGATGAAGCAGTCGGCCAGCACCGTGGCCTGCAGGCCCGGGTCAATGGCCGTCACCGGCGCGGCCAGCACGCCCGCCAGCCCCGCCAAAGCGCTCCCCAGGGCGAAGACCTGGCTGGAGAGGAGGCGGGTGTCAATGCCCATCGCCTCGACCATCTCCCGGTCCAGGGCGGCCGCCCGCACAGCCATCCCCCAGCGGGTGCGCAGCAGCAGGAACATGGCCACCGCCGCCAGCCCTGCCGCCGCCGTCACGGCCAGCCGGTAGTAGGGGAAGACGAAGCCGTCCCGGCGCACCACCCCCTGAATGATGTCCGGCACCGATACCGTCTGCGACTGCGTCCCCCACTGCAGCTTCACCAGCTCGACGCCGATGAGCACCAGGGCGAAGGTGAGCAGCAACTGGTAGATGTGCTCCGTCTGGGAGAGGCGGCGCAGGAGGAGCGACTCGCAGGCGGCGCCAGCGACGGCCAGGGCCAGGGGCCCCACGACCAGCGCCAGCAGGAAGGCCAGGTCGGTGTTGTCCACCCGCTGGGCGACGCTGAAGGCGGCGTAGGCGCCCAGCATGTAGAAGAGGCCGTGGGCGAAGTTGATGATGCGCGATACGCCGAAGATGAGGGTGAGGCCGGCGCTGATCAGGAAGAGGAGGCCAGCGTTGCTCAGGCCCACCAGCAGTTGTCGGGAGACCACCGCCGGGTCGTCAATCCAGGAGAAGTGGTCGGCGAAGAACTGGCCCAGTTCGCCCATGTCATAAGGGAGACTATATGTCAGAGGTTTTGCCGTCAAGGGGCCGCACCGGGGGCCCGCGCCCCCGGCGGGGGATGTGCCCTTGGCCCCTCGCGCCGCCCTCGCCCTTGCGTGGCTGCGGGGGGTGTGCTACACTTGTCCTGGGCTAAGGGAGATTTGGACAGTCAAATGTTGTCAAATACCGCCGCCCTTGGCCCCGAGGAGGCCAGCGTATGCCGCCAGCGCGCAAGGTGATATCCCGCCAGACGGGCATCGAGGAGAAGGAATACAAGTGGGGCTTCGTCATCCCCGTGCCCGCCGATGTGGCCCCCAAGGGCCTCAACGAGGATATCATCCGCCTCATCTCGCGAAAGAAGGAGGAGCCCGACTGGATGCTCCAGTGGCGGCTGCGCGCCTACCGCTACTGGAGCTCCCTGGGCTACGTGGAGCCCAAGTGGGCCAAGATCCACCACCCGCCCATTGACTTTCAGGACATCGTCTACTACGCTGCCCCCCTCTCCCGGGACGGCGACCGCCCCAAGACGCTGGACGACATAGACCCCGAACTGAAGCGGGCCTTCGACAAGCTGGGCATCCCCCTGGAGGAGCAGAAGCGGCTGGCGGGGGTGGCAGTGGACGCCGTCCTGGACTCGGTGTCGGTGGCCACCACCTTCCAGAAGCGGCTGGAGGAGCTGGGCATCATCTTCTGCCCCATCTCCGAGGCCATCCAGAAGCACCCCGAACTGGTGCGCAAGTATCTGGGGTCGGTGGTGCCCTACACCGACAACTTCTACGCCGCCCTCAACTCGGCCGTCTTCTCCGACGGCACCTTCGTCTACGTGCCGCCGGGGGTGCGCTGCCCCATGGACCTGATGACCTACTTCCGCATCAACGAGGCCGAGGCGGGGCAGTTCGAGCGCACCCTCATCATCGCCGACCGCGGCTCCTACGTGAGCTACCTGGAGGGGTGCACGGCACCCATCCGCAAGAAGCACCAGCTCCACGCCGCCGTGGTGGAGCTCATCGCCCTGGACGACGCCGAGATCAAGTATTCCACCCTGCAGAACTGGTATCCCGGCGACAGGGAGGGGCGGGGCGGCGTCTACAACTTCGTCACCAAGCGGGGCATCTGCCTGGGCAGGAACTCCAAGATCTCTTGGACGCAGGTGGAGACGGGCTCGGCCATCACCTGGAAGTATCCCAGCGTCATCCTGCGGGGCGACAATTCGGTGGGAGAGTTCTACTCGGTGGCCTTGGTCAACAACTACCAGCAGGCCGACACCGGCACCAAGATGATCCACATGGGCAGGAACACCCGCAGCACCATCGTGGCCAAGGGCATCTCGGCCGGCCACGGCCAGAACACCTACCGCGGCCTGGTGAAGATCATGCCCACGGCCGACGGCGCCCGCAACTTCACCCGCTGCGACTCGCTGCTCATCGGCAGCAAGTGCGCCGCCCACACGGTGCCCTACCTGGAGGTGCGCAACCCCACCGCCCGCATCGAGCACGAGGCCACCACCTCCAAGATCTCCGACGAGCAGCTCTTCTACCTGATGAGCCGCGGCATCAGCGAAGAGGAAGCCCAGTACATGATCGTGCACGGCTTCTGCCGCGGCGTCTTCCAGGAGCTGCCCTTCGAGTTCGCCATGGAGGTCTCGCAGCTGCTGCGGGTGAGCCTCGAGGGCACCGTGGGCTGAGGGGGCCGGGGCCATGAGCGGCGACGGCAAGGAGCCTGTCCTCGTCCTGCGCGGCCTGCGGGCCGGAGTGGGGGGCGTCGAGATCCTCAAGGGCGTGGACCTGACCCTGCACCTGGGCGAGGTGCACGCCATCATGGGGCCCAACGGCTCCGGCAAGAGCACCCTGGTGAACGTCCTGGCCGGCAAGCCCGACTACGAGGTCTACGCTGGCGAGGTCTACTACCGCGGCCGCGACCTCCTCTCCCTGCCCCCCGACGAGCGGGCGCGGGAGGGGGTCTTCCTGGCCTTCCAGTATCCGGTGGAGCTGCCGGGGGTGCGCCTGCGGGAGTTCCTGCGCGCCGCCCTGGACGCCGTGCGCGAGCACCGCGGCCTGGAGAAGCTCTCGGTGCGGGACTTCAACCGCCTGGTGCAGGAGAAGCTGCGCGAGATGGGCATGGACGCCGAGTTCCTGAAGCGCAACGTGAACGAGGGCTTCTCCGGCGGCGAGAAGAAGCGCCACGAGATCATGCAGCTCTTGCTCCTGGACCCAACCCTGGCCCTGCTGGACGAGACCGACTCCGGCCTGGACATTGACGCCCTCAAGCTGGTGGCCCAGGGCATCAACCGCTTCCGCGGCCCTGAGAAGGCGGTGCTGCTGGTCACCCACTACCAGCGCATCCTCAACTACGTGCAGCCCGATTTCGTGCACGTGCTCATAGACGGGCGTATCGTGGCCTCGGGGGGCAGGGAGCTGGCCCAGGAGCTGGAGGCCAAGGGCTACGAGTGGCTCAGGCAGGCGGCCGAGGCGGGACGGAGGGAGTAGCCCCGCCCCGCCCTCGGGGAGCGAGGCCATGACGCAGGCACCGCCGGTATACGAGACCTATGCCCGCCGCTTCCGCGACCTGGAGGCGGCCCGGCGAGAGCCGTCCTGGCTGGGGGAGGTGCGACGGGAGGCCCTGGGGCGCTTCCTCGACCTGGGCTTCCCCACCGCCCGCCGGGGCAACGAGCCCTGGAAGTATACCGACGTGGCGCCCATCGCCCGCACCGCCTTCGTCGAGCCGCCCCAGCGCCCCCGCCTGGCCCTGGAGGAGCTGAAGCGCGCCCTGCCCTGGCACCCCGCCTGGCGCCGGGCCGTGTTCGTGGGCGGGAGCTTTCGCCCCGACCTCTCCCATCTGCCGGCGCCCGACGAGGAGGTGCGCGTCCTGCCCCTGGCCCTGGCCCTCCGGGAGGGCGATGGCCTGCTGGAGCGGCACCTGGCCCGCTACGCCACCTACCAGGACGACGCCTTCGCCGCCCTGAACACCGCCTTCTTCCAGGACGGTGCCCTGGTGCTGGTGCCCGACGGCGCCGAGCCCGAACGCACCCTGCACCTGGTCTTCGTCTCCCCCCCGGCCGCTGAGCCCTACGTCCACTACCCGCGACTGCTGCTGGTGCTGGGGCGCCAGGCCCGCCTGCGGCTGGTCGAGTCCTACCTGGGCCTGGGCGAAGGCCCCTACCTGACGGCCGCTGTGCGCGAGTTCTACCTGGGCGAGGGCGCCTCGCTGGAGCACTACCACCTGCTGCTGGAGGGGGAGGTGGCCTACCACGTGGGGCAGGCGCGCTTCTACCAGGAGCGGGACACCAGCCTACTATCGGTCTTCTTCGGGCGCGGCTCGGCCATCGCCCGCAACGACGTGCGGGTGGACCTGGACGGCCCGGGCGGGGAGTCCTACCTGCACGGCCTCTACGTCACCACCGGCCGCCAGCACCTGGACAACTACATCAACATAGACCACATCAAGCCCCGCTGCACCAGCCGCCTCTTCTACCGGGGGGTGCTGGACGGCCAGTCGCACGCCATCTTCGGCGGCACCGTCTACGTGCGGCCCGGTGCGGTGAAGACCGACGCCGAGCAGGAGGACAAGAACCTGCTCCTTTCGCGGGAGGCGGAGGTGGACTCCAAGCCCGCCCTCGAGATCTACGCCGACGACGTGAAGTGCGGCCACGGGGCCGCCGCCGGCGCCGTGGCCGAGGAGGCCCTCTTCTACATGCTCAGCCGGGGGATAGACCCGGTGCTAGCCCAGACGCTGCTCATCAAGGGCTTCGCCTCGTCCATCCTCGACCAGGTGCGTCTGGCGGGCCTGCGCGCCCACCTGGAGAGGCTGCTGGTCCAGTCCCTGCCCAGGCTGCGCACGGGGGAGTGAGGGGGAGTATGGCCGGCGGCCCCAACCCCTACGTCCGCCCCGACGGTCGCCTGGACGTGGCCCGCATCCGCCAGGACTTCCCCATCCTGGAGCGGCAGGTGCACGGGCGCCCCCTAGTCTACCTGGACAACGCCGCCACCTCCCAGAAGCCGCGGCAGGTCATCGAGGCGCTGGTGGACTACTACCGGCGCTACAACGCCAATATCCACCGGGCCATCCACTGTCTGGGGGAGGAAGCCACCGCCGCCTACGAGTCCACCCGCGAGAAGGTGGCGCGTTTCATCGGCGCCCCCGGGCCCGAGTGCATCGTCTTCACCCGCAACGCCACCGAGGCCATCAACCTGGTGGCCTACACCTGGGGGCGGGCCAACCTGCGCGAGGGCGACGAGATCGTCCTCAGCGAGATGGAGCACCACTCCAACCTGGTGCCCTGGCAGCGACTGGCGCAGGAGAAGGGCGCCCGCCTGCGCTGGATCGGCGTCACGCCGGAGCTGACCCTCGACCTGGAGGGTTGGCCGGAGCGCTACCTGAACGAGCGCACGCGCCTGCTGGCCATCGGCCATGTCTCCAACGGCGTGGGCACCGTCCACCCGGTGAAGGAGTTGGTGGCCGAGGCGCGGCGGCGGGGCATCGTCACCCTGGTGGACGGCGCCCAGAGCGTCCCCCACATGCCGGTGGACGTGGGCGAGCTGGGCTGCGACTTCCTGGCCTTCTCCGCCCACAAGATGCTGGGGCCCACGGGCGTGGGCGTGCTCTACGCCCGGCGCGAGCTGCTGGAGCAGATGGAGCCCTTCCTCTCCGGCGGCGAGATGATCAGCATGGTCACCCTGGAGGAGACCACCTGGAACGAGGTGCCCTGGAAGTTCGAGGCCGGCACCCCCAACATCGCCGACGTGATCGCCTTCGGCGCCGCCGTGGACTACCTGCAGGGCCTGGGCATGGAGCGGGTGCGCGCCCACGAGGTGGAGCTGACCGAATACGCCCTCTCCCGCCTGCGGCGGTTCGAGGAGCTGGTCATCTACGGGCCGCCCGACGGCCAGCGGCGGGGCGGCGTCGTCTCCTTCAACTTCCCCGACATCCACCCTCACGACCTGGGCACCATCCTCGACCGCTTCGGGGTGGCCATCCGCACCGGCCACCATTGCAACCAGCCCCTCATGCGGCGGCTGGGGGTGTGGGGCACGGCCCGCGCCAGCTTCTACGTCTACAACACGCCGGAAGAGGTGGACGCCCTGGTGGAGGCGCTGGCCGCTGCCCGCGCCTACTTCCGCGACCGCTGAGGGCGCCCAGCAGCGAGCAGGCTCGCAGCCTCCGACAGGCGCTCCTGGCGCGGGTGCGTTGGGCCTGGCGGGCGGGCTCGGCCTGCCCTCGCCACCGCTCATCCTGGACGGGCGGGCGAGGTTGCCAGCCCTGCTGCCTCGTGTCACACTGGAGCCGAGGGCCATGCTGGACAGGGAAGAGCTGAGGCGCCAGGAACAGTCCCTGGACGACCTCTACCGGGACATCATCCTGGAATACTACCGCAACCCCCGCAACCGCGGTCGCTTGCCCGAGGCCACCGTCAGCCGCGAGGGGCAGAACCCCCTCTGTGGCGACGAGGTGTTCCTCGACCTGCTGGTGGAGGACGGGGTCATCAAGGACGCCCGCTTCCAGGGGCAGGGGTGTTCCATCTCCCAGGCGTCGGCCTCCATGCTCACCGAGGCGGTGCGGGGCCTGACGCTGGAGGAGGCCGAAGACCTCTACGACCGCTTCCACCGCCTCATGACCGGCGACGAGACGGTGGACGCGGCGGAGCTGGGCGACCTGGAGGCCCTGTCGGGGGTGCGCAAGTTCCCGGTGCGGGTCAAGTGCGCCACCCTCGCCTGGCACGTGCTGGACGAGGCCATCCGCTCCCTGCGCAAGGGCTAGGCGCGGGCCCTTCGCCCCGCCACCTCTGGCCCCGGCGCCGACGCCGGCCGCGACCCGGGCCGAACGCCTACCGCGCTGTCCCGCTGGCTGCTCGCTGGCTGGCGCTGCAGACCGGCGCTGCGGCTATAATGGGCATAAGCTGTGCCGATGAGACCCGACCTGCTGCTGGCCCGCGCCCGCCGAGACGTCCCGCCGGTCGTCCTGCGCAACACCCTCCTGCTGGGAACGGCCCAGGCCCTGGCTGGCATGGGCATCCAGATGGTGCCCACCCTCAGCTCGCTGATGGTGGTGCGGCTGCTGGGCTCGGCCGGCCTGGCCGGGCTGGGGGTGAGCATCCTCGCTGCAGGCAGGCTGATGGTGGCCTACCCCCTGGGCCGGGTGATGGACCTCTACGGCCGGCGGGTGGGGCTGGCCCTGGGGCTGGCCCAGGGCGTCGGCGGGGCGGTGCTCATCGCTCTGGCCATGGCCTGGGGCTCCTTCCCCCTGTTCGTGCTGGGCATGTTCCTGTTCGGCCTGGGGGTGGGCACCACCCAGCAGCTACGGGTGGCCGCCGCCGACATGTATCCGCCCGACCGTCGCGCCCAGGGCCTGGGAGCGGTGCTGACGGCCACCACCATCGGCGCCCTGGGCGGCCCAGCCCTGGTGGGCCTGGCCGAGGGGCTGGCCGACCGCACCGCCGGCGACCCGCTGGTCATCGCCTGGGCGCTGGTGCCGGTGGTGGTCGTCCCTGCCCTGCTGCTGGTGCTGTGGCTGCGCCCCGACCCCCGCGACATCGCCGCCGACCTGGGACGCTACTACCCCGACCTGCCGCCGTTGCAGCGGGAGGAGGAGGCGGACGGCGGCGGCCTGGCCGCTGTCCTGCGCAGCGGCGAGTGCTGGACGGCCTTCCTCTGCAGCGCCGCCGCCTGGGGCGTCATGAATATGGTGATGGCCATGTCGCCCCTGGTGCTGGAGCACCACGGCCACTCCCTGCCGGCTATCTCCGTGGCCGTTTCGCTGCACGCCGTGGGCATGTTCGGCCTCTCCCTCCCCCTGGGCCGGCTGGCCGATGTCCTGGGCCGACGGCCGGTGCTGCTGGCGGGGATGCTCATGCTGCTGGTGGGGGCGGTCACCGTCGCCGTGACGGGCCACTACCTGTCCATCACCGCTGGGCTGTTCCTGGTGGGGCTGGGCTGGTCGGCGGCCACGGTGGCGGCCACGGCCCTGCTGGCCGACGCCACCGTCCCCACCGCTCGCGCCCAGGCGGTGGGCATCAACGACGCCCTGGGCGCCGTGGCCGCCATCGCCATGTCACTGCTGGGCGGCCCCATCAGCGAGGCGTGGGGCCATGCCGCCCTGGGCTCGGCCTCCCTGCTGGCCGTGGGCCTGGCCTGCCTGCCCCTGCTGGCCCTGCGGGGAAGGCCCGCCCCCGCCCGTCTGCCCTCGGGGGAGACCCCGGGCTAAGCGGGCAGGGACGCCCGTTCCAGCAGCGCGCGCAGGGTGGGGCGGGGCTCGGCGCCCTCGAACAGGAGAGAGTGCAGCGCCTCCAGCACCGGCAGATGGAGCCCCAGGGCTCGGGCCAGGCGCAGGCAACCCTCCACCGCCGGTGGCCCCTCTACCGTGTTCGACGCCAGAAAGGCCTGCCAGTCCTCGCCCCGGCCCAGCTTCTCGCCCAGGGTGCGGTTGCGGCTGTGGGGGCTGTAGCCGGTGGCCAGCAGGTCGCCCAGGCCGGCCAGCCCGAAGGCGGTGTCGCGCCGTCCCCCCAGGCAGACCACCGTCTCGGCCATCTCGGCCAGGCAGAGGGAAGCGACGGTGGCCTTGACGTTGGCCCCCAGCCCCAGTCCGTCGCACAGGCCCAGGGCGATGGCGTAGGCGTTCTTGAGGGTGGCCGAGATCTCAACACCGATGACGTCGCGGCTGAGGCCGACCCGCACCCAGGCGTTCTCCAGGCAGGTGCGCACCAGCGCTGCCACTTCCGGGTCGCGGGCGGCGGCCACCAGGGCCGTGGGGCGGCGGCGGGCCATCTCGCGGGCGATGGCCGGGCCGCCCACGGTGGCGATGGCCTCGCGCAGCTCCTCGGGCAGCTCCTGCTCCAGCACCTGGGACATGCGCAGGCCCGTCGCCTCCTCCAGGCCCTTGGCGGCGTTGGCCACCGCCTGCCCCGGACGCAGCAGCGGGGCTGCCCGCCGCACCACCTCCCGCACCACCCGCGAGGGCACGGCCACCAGCACTAGGGCGGCCCCCTGCACCGCCTCGGCCATCTCGGCGCAGGGGCGGACGCGGCGGTGCAGCCTCACGCCGGGCAGGTAGGCGCTGTTGCGCCGCTGGGCGGCGATCTCGGCCAGCACCGGCGCCTCGATGCTCCAGAGGCGCACCCGATGGCCGGCGTGGGCGGCCGCCTGGGCCAGGGCCGTCCCGTAGGCCCCCGCCCCCAGCACGGCCACCGCGAGGCCCATCCTCTCCTCTCCTTCTTCAGGGAGCCGCTCGCACGAAGCTGTAGGTCTCCAGGTCGCGCAGCACGGCGGTGTTGCCGAGGCCGGCGGCGCCGATGTCGTCGTCGCCCAGGTGGGTCAGGAGGAGCAGGGTGCGCTGGGGCAGAGAGGCGCGCAGCTGCGCCACATCCTCCAGGCCCATGTGCTCCGGCCCCCGCGTCGGATAGGTGCAGTCCACGATGAGCACGTCGGCGTCGCGGGCCAGCTCCAGCAGGGCAGGGGAAGGCTCGGCGTCGCCGCTGTAGGCCAGGGTCAGGCCGGGAAGCTCCAGTCGGTAGCCGAAGGCCTGGAGCTTGCCGCGGGCGTGCTCCATGGGCACCGACCAGAAGCGCACGCCGGCGACCTCCTGGGGCTGGCCGGGCCGCGCCTCCACGTAGAGGCGCCGGTATCCCGCCTCCTGCTGTGTCAGTCCCGGGTAGGCCATCTCGACGCAGGACTCCAGGAAGCGTCCGCCCCCGGGCGGCACCACCACCTGCAGGTCCGTCTGGCGTGGGCTGAGGTAGGCGTATTCCAGCAGCAGGAAGGGGTAGCCCAGGAAGTGGTCGCCGTGGAAGTGGCTGATGAAGACGGCCTCGACCCGCTGCGGCGGCACCCCCAGCCGCTTCAGGTGGGGCAGGACGGTGGGCGGACAGTCCAGCAGCAACCTGCCCTCCACGAGGAACCCGCTCCAGTAGCGCGAGGGGGTGGTGAAGGCGTTGCCGGTGCCCAGGGAGACCACCTGCACCATGGGGCCTGCCAGGTCATGATAACGGCCGCCCGCAGCCGGATACAAGGAGACAAAAGGGCCCTGTCCGGTGGGGCAGGGCCTGCGTCGGCGGCAGCGGCGCGCCCGTCAGTCGGCGGAGGGGAGCACCTTGGGCTGCATCAGCTCCATGGGGGCGCCGCAGCACTCGACGGCGCCGTCGCCGGGGCGGATGCAGAGGACCTCGGTGCCGCAGTTGTTGCAGTGGTAGCGCTTGCCCAACTGGTTGGCCATCGCTGCCACCTCCTTAGCCCTTCATCTGCATGGGCTGGCCGCAGCACTGCAGCTGCCCTTCGCCGCCGCGGGTGACGATGAACTCGCTGCCGCAGACGCCGCACTGATAGCGCTTGCCTACCTGGTTGGCCATGGTATCACCCTACGCGCAGATGGATGTGGGAGACCCGTCCCTGGCCGAATATAGCGCACGGGGGAGAAAGGGTCAACGTCCGGCCCCCTCAGCGCACGATGTAGTCGCCCCGCATCTCGGCGGGGTGGATGGTGCAGTTGAAGTAGTAGCGTCCCGCCGGCAGGGGCGGCACCACCACCGCCTCCTGGCAGGGGCCGGTGCAATCGTCGCTGCCGGCGATGCGCTCCTGCATGGTGCGGTCGCGCCAGACGGTGAAGTTGTGGGGCACCCCCTGCTCCTGGTTGTCCAGGACGACGGTGATGGCCTGTCCCGCCGCCACCGTCAACTGCCGCTGGTCGAAGCGCAGGCCGGGCAGGGCGCGGATGGTGGCGCTGGTCACGGGCGTCCCCACCGCCGGCGGCGCCTCCTCGCCGCCGCAGGCCGCCAGGAGCGCCGCTGCCACCGCCGCCCCCAGAAGAAGACGCCGCACCTTACTGCCCCACCGTGATGTAGCCCCACATGTCGTTGGGGTGGGCGTCGCAGCGGAAGGCGAAGACGCCCGGCTGCTGGAAGGTGAGGGTGGCCTCCGCCTGCTGGCCGCCCGGCACCAGGGCCCCGCCAGCCGGCACCGCCTGGTCGTCGCCCGTGTTCCAGGCACCGTCGGGGCCCGCCACTCGCAGGTTGTGGGGCGCCTGGCCCTGGTTGACGACGCGGAGGGTCACCGGCTGGCCTACCGGCACCCGCAGGTTGTTGCGCAGGAAGCGGTTGTCCTGCATGGGCACCTCGATGACCCCGTTCTGCGGCTCGGTGACGGTGGCCTGGGTGGGCTGGGCGGTGCGCGGGCGCTGCGGCTGCCCGGGGCTGGGGGTGAGCTCGATGCCCGCCTCCTGGGGCGCCGGCGGCCGCTGGCCGCAGGGCGGGGTGCCGCCTTCGCCCGTCAGGGGGCCTTCGGGGGGCTGCTGCGGCCCCAGGAAGACCTGGGTGCCGGCGCTGTGGGGGCGCGGCTGGGTGTCGAAGGCGCCCCGCTCCACCACGATCTCGTTGCTGGGGTCCTGGACGACGGTGCCGCGCCGGTGCTCCAGCGGCCGGGTGCCGTCCACCCCCCGCATCACCGTAATGGTGTTGGCGGCAGCGTCAACCCGCACCACCAGCATGCGCTCGCTGCCCGCCTGGACGACAGTGCCGGCGCGGAAGTCGGCCGCCGACTCGAGGGTGAGGGTGTCCTCGCCGGGGCCGACGCGCCGGGCCAGGGTGCTGGAGGCCGGGAACTGGACCACCCGCACCACCTCGGAGCCCTCCTCGCCCGAGGGCCCCAGGCGCAGGAGCTGGTCGCGGCTGAGGCCCACGTGGGCGTCGTTGAGCAGCAGCACGGTGTCGTTGGCGGCCACGTCGCGGGCCAGGCGCACCACCTCGCCGGCCGGGGTGAGGATGGTGTCCTGTTCGTGGGCCAGCTCCAGGGCCGTCTCCCACCCCTTCTCGCTGATCTCGTTGAGGACGGCCTGGGCCTGGGCCTCCAGGTCGGCGGCGGTGGCCTCGTCGCCGGCCGCTCGTGCCTGCTGGGCCTGGGCCAGCAGGCGCCGCACCGTGGGCGGGTGCTCGTCGCCCCAGGCGCCGGTTATCAGCGCCACCAGTTGCTGCATCTGGGTGTTGTTCAGGGTGCCGCCCTGGTCCTCGCCCCAGGTGGGCATGAGGGTGCCCACCCGCCCGCAGCGGATGGTCTCGAACAGGCGTTGGTGCAGGGTGCGCAACTGTCCCGGGTCTATGGTGCGGTAGTTCTCCAGGTTGAGGGCGGCGCCGGGCAGGTTGGGGTTCTCCTGGGAGCCCAGGCCCTGGTCGCCGTGGCAGATGCGGCAGTTGAGGGCGAAGAGCTTACCGCCGCGGATGGCGTTCTCCTCCGCCTGCCGGTCTTCGGCCCGCTCCGCCCGCACGTTCTGGTCCCAGACGAAATAGAGGCCGAAGGTGATCACCAGCAGGAAGAGGAGGCCGATCATGACGTTGACTTGCTTGCTGGTGTTCATAGCCCCCTGCCTGCTCGGCGCGATTTACTCCCCGTCAGCGAAGGTGCCATGCAGCGCTGCCCGCTACGCCTCGTAGTTGAAGCCGGGCAGGCGCACCGCCCGGCTGGGGTTGTCGGGCCCGCCCGGCACGGCGTTGTTGGGGCCCGTCAGCACCGTGATGCCCGTGTCCTGGACGCGGTCTTCGGGGATGCGGAAGGTGTCCATGGACCTGGGGGCCGGCCCGAAGACGCGCACGCCTCCCTCCTTGGTGTAGGTGGAGCCGTGGCAGGGGCAGCGGAACCACCCCTTGCGCCCCTGGAAGACGAAGTCGGGGCGCCAGGGGACGGTGCAGCCCAGGTGGGGGCACTTCTGCCACAGGGCCAGCACCCCGCCTTGGGTCTGCTCGCCGTTGGGGGTGGTGCCCGCCGGCAGGTGCACCAGCCAGAAGCGCCCCTCGAAGTTGCGCACCGGGTCTGCCCCCGGCTGCGGGATCTGGTTGCGGGGAACGAACACCGGCCCGCCGAAGCCCCGCACCCGTCGCGGGTAGAGGAAGTCCAGTTGCGGCCCGAAGAGGCCCAGGAGGGCCAGCCCCAGGGCCGACCAGAAGCCCCCCAGCACGATGACCCGCCGGCTCACTATCGGCCCCGGCTTGGGGGCGGGGGTAGCCACGGGCGTGCTCACCTGGGCCGGGCGGGGGCCGATCCCCCGCCGCTCGGCCACGGTGGTGGCCGCCTCCTGGGCCAGGCGCAGCGTCACTCCCTGCTGGGGTGGCTGCTGCGGCTCCTCCTGCGTCCGCTCCTCAGCCATCGTCTCGACCTCGCTCGGGGCGCACTGCCCCTATGGACAGCCTGGTGGTGTCGGTATCGTCCCGCAGTCCACGCGGATGTCGGTGGGCGGCACCAGCGCCTGCCCCGGCCCCCGGAAGAAGCTGCCGATGATGGTCAGGGCCAGGTAGGAGGCCATGGCCCCCGTGAACATGACGATCATGACGTCGCGGGTGGTGCGCACCCAGCCGATGCGGAACAGGACGTAGATGATGAGCAGGGCCAGCCCCACGATGATGAGCAGGGGCAGCACCTGCTCCACCATCACCGCCGGCACGTTGATGTTCATGTCGCCCCAGAGGTGCAGGTTCTTGAAGCGCAGCTCCGAGAAGCCGCCCAGCTTGGGCAACGGGAAGCGCCAGTCCTGGGGCCAGTCGAAGTCGCCGATGCTGAAACGCAGGCGCGTCTGCAGCTCCCGCAGCCCCTCCAGCCCCGTGTCTCCCACCAGGCAGGGCGGCCAGTGGTGGGGCTCCTCCTCGTTGCAGGTGGGGAAGAAGCGGGTCAGCCGCTCGAACTTGCCGGCGTCGAACAGCACCAGCAGCCAGGTCACGGCCATGGAGTAGATGGCGGTGACGGCGGTGATGCGGGCCGAGTAACGGGTGCCGAACCACACCCCCTGCCCCTCGTTGCTGCGGTCTATATAGGGGATGATGGCCAGGAAGCCCAGGAAGATGCCCGGCAGCAGCACCCCCGCCCAGGCCTTGTCCATGTGCAGGAGAAGCTCCTGCAGGTTCAGGAAATACCAGGGCGCCTTAGACGGATTGGGCGTGATGCTGACGTTGGCCCGGTTGAGGAGGGGGGCGTCAATGAACACCGACAGCAGGATGAAGGTGAGCAGGAACAGGCAGGCCGAGATGAACTCGGGGAAGAGGAGGTCGGGCCAGACCAGCACCTCCTCCTCCCGCTCGCGGCGGGGGCGCGGGGGCGCTGCCGGCCTGGGGGCGGGACGCCGCGTCTCGACCGCCATCGCCCGCTACCTCTACAGGGGCCGCGCCAGGCCGCCGTCGCGACGGATGCGCCAGAAGTGGACGGCCATCATGATGGCCGCCAGCAACGGCAGCCCCAGCACGTGCAGGGTGTAGAAGCGGATGAGGGCCCCCTGGCCGATCTCGAAGCCACCGAAGAGCACCTGCTGCACCTCGTCCCCCAGGTAGGGGGTGGAGCCGCCGATGCCGTGGCCCACGGTGATGGCCCACACCGCCAGCTGATCCCAGGGCAGCAGGTAGCCGGTGAAGCTCATCAGCAGCGTCAGGAAGAGGAGCACCACCCCCACCACCCAGTTGAACTCCCGCGGCGGCTTGTAGGCGCCGGTGTAAAAGACGCGCATCATGTGCAGGAAAACGAGGATGACCATGCCGTGGGCTGCCCAGCGGTGCAGGTTGCGCATCAGCAGCCCGAAGCGCACGTTGGTCTCCAGGGCGGCGATGTCCTGCCAGGCGCGGTTCACGTCGGGCACGTAATAGAACATGAGCAGCACGCCGGTCACGGTGAGGACTATGAACATGAAGAAGGACAGGCCGCCCAGGCAGTAGGTGTGGGTGATCTTGACGTGGGTGCGGTGGATGCGGGTGGGGTGCAGGTGCAGGAAGACGTTGGTGGCCACCACCAGCATCTGGTTGCGGGGGGTGTTGGGGTAGCCGGAGCGGAAGATGGAGCGCCAGATGTAGTTGTGGAAGAGGCGGTCGTAGAAGCGGTCGCGGATGATGGCCAGGCGTTCCTGCCAGTTGCGTGGCTTGCCCGGCTCTTCCACTACGGCCATGGCCAGACCTCCACCTTGGCTACCTTTCCCACCACTTGCCCAGCAGCACCAGCAGGGTCATGGAGCCGACGATGGTGGCGAAGACGGCCAGGAACTCGAACCCCTCGGGGACGTGCCGCAGGATTATCTCGAGATAGGGCACAGGTCCTCCGCTCCGCCGGTCGCGATTGTGAAGCCGTTTGCAATGGCAACGCTAGCACCACCCCCCACCAGTGTCAAGGGGGTGCTCGGGGGCGTCGTTGACCGGGGGCGGCGGGTGGCCCACAATAGTCCTTGGCCCCCCGGTGCAGGGCCCTGCGGCCGCGTCAGGGCCCGGCGGAGAGAGTTGGCCCACGTGTATCAGAAGACCGTCCTCCCCAACGGCCTGAGGGTCGTCACCGCCCACCTGCCCCACGCCTATTCGGTGGCGGTGAGCATCTACGTGGGCGCCGGCTCCCGCTACGAACGGGACGAGGAGGCCGGCATCTCCCACTTCGTGGAGCACCTCTGCTTCAAGGGCACCGCTTCCCACCCCACCGCCCGCCACATCGCCGAGGTGGTGGACACCATCGGCGGCCACATCAACGGCGGCACCGACCGGGAGCTGACCGTCTTCTACGCCAAGGCCGCCCGCTCCCACTTCCGGCTGGTGCTGGACCTGCTGCTGGAGATGGTCTCCACCCCCCTCTTCGACCCCGAAGAGGTGGAGAAGGAGCGGCAGGTCATCCTGGAGGAGCTGGCGGCGGTGGAGGACTCGCCGCCGCAACTGGTGGACCTGCTGGTGGACTCCACCCTCTGGCCCGGCCAGCCCCTGGGCCGCGATGTGGCCGGCACCAAGGAGACGGTGGCGGCCATCGGCCGCGAGCAGGCCCTGGCCTACCTGCAGCGGCAATACGTGCCCAACAACATGGTGGTGGCCGTGGCCGGTCGGGTGGACCACCAGGAGGTGGCCGATGCCGTCTGGCAGAAGGCGGGGCGCTGGCCAGCGGGCGAGCCGGCCCCCTGGCGACCGGTGGCCAACGGCCGCGGCCCCCGCCTGGCCCTGCGCTACAAGGAGACGGAGCAGGCCCACCTGGCCGTGGCCGCCCACGCCCTGCCCCTGCTGCACCCCGACCGCTACGCCCTCAGCCTCCTCTCCATTGCCCTGGGCGAGGGGATGAGCAGCCGCCTCTTCCTGGAGCTGCGGGAGCGACGGGGCCTGGTCTACGAGGTGCACTCCTACGTGAACCAGTTCCTGGACACGGGCTCCCTGGGCGTCTACGCCGGCACCGACCCCGAGCGGGCGCCGCTGGTGGCCAGGCTGGTGCTGGAGGAGCTGGCCCGCCTGCGGGAAGAGGGCATCGGCGAGGAGGAGCTGAGGCGGGCGCGGGAGCTGGCCAAGGGCCGCCTGCTGCTGCGGCTGGAGGACACCCGTAACCTTTCCGGCTGGCTGGGCGGCCAGGAGCTGCTGCTGAAGCAGGTGCGCACCCCCGAGGAGGTCATCGCCGCCATGGAGGCGGTCACCCCCCAGGACGTGCAGCGGGTGGCCGCCCAGTTGCTGGTGCCGGAGCAGGTGCACCTGGCGGTGGTGGGCCCCTTCCGCTCCGAAGAGGAGTTCGCCCCCCTCTTGGGGCTCTAGCTCAGGGGGACCAGCGTCCCCGTCTGGGGGCAGCCGGCGGGCAGGGAGAGCGGGCGACCCACGGTGGCCCGCAGCAGCGCCTGGGCGTCGGCGGCGTTGACCACTCCGTTGCAGTCCACGTCCCCCCACAAGCGCCCCCCCACGCTCTGGCCCACGTCGGGACAGGGCTCGCTCTGGGTCACCGGCAGGCCGAGGGTCGCCCGCAGCAGCAACAGGGCGTCGGCCGAGTCGAGGGTGGCGCTGCAGTCCAGGTCGCCCCACATGAGTAGCTGGTGCTGGCAGAGGAAGCGCCCGGCGACCAGGGCGTCGGCGCGGCCGGCACCGTAGGTGTTGTCGGCGCCCGGGTCGCCCAGGTCCACCGCCGTTAGCAGCATGGCGTTGCGCAGGGCCAGCCGGTCCTGGGCAGGCGCGTCACCGGGCTCCCCGGCCCGCAGGGAGGGGCGGCACTCCAGCAGGAGCGCCAGAATGCCGGCGATGTGGGGCGCCGCCGCCGAGGTGCCCAGGAAGGGGGTGCTGAAGCCCCCCGCCCCGGTCACCGACACCCCGTCAATGCCCGTCACCTCCGGCTTGGTGCGGCCGTCGTTGGTGGGGCCGCGGCTGCTGTAGGGCGCGATCTGGTCGTGGTCCTGGTCGAAGGAGTTGATGGCCCCCACCGCCAGCACGCCGCCGGGGGCGTCGGCCTGGTTGGGCACAGAACTGGCGGGGGTGTAGTAGTTGGGCGACCCGCCCAGGACGAAGATGTCGAAGGTGCGGGGCTGCACCTCCCCGATGGGCGCCAGCACCAGGTCCACCGTTGTCGGGCTGGAAGAGTCGTTCCGCCAGACCAGCATCTCGGCCGGGTTCTGGGCGCAGAACTGGAAGTTCTGGCTGGCGGCCAGGGGGGTGGGCGAGTCGTGAGCGAAGATGTAGACGTCGTAGTCGTTGCAGGAGGCGCCCCAGGGATCGTCCCACTGCACCAGCACCCGCAGGGTGGCGCCGGCCGGGACGACGATGGGGTTGTCGCAGCGGGTGCCCAGCCCGCCCCGGTCCAGGGTGGCGGCAGTGGCGCTGAACAGGTGGAAGGGCTGCGGCCCCGGACAGGGGCGATACGCCTCCTGGTAGTGGGTGGAGCCCTGGTTGCCCACGGCCGTCACGTAAGCCCGCAGGCGGGTGCCGGGGCTGTTGAGGGCGGTGGCGGTGTTGCGCGAGACGACGCTGGTGCCGTCGTAGGGGCCGGCGTTGAACCAGTTGATATCGTCCACCACCACGTCCACCCGCTGTGCCAGGCAGTTGACGGTGGCGTTGAAGTCCAGCACGGTGCCGAAGGGCCCCCCGAAGTGACCGAACCACAGGGCGGCCCCGGGGGCCAGGTCGTGGACCACCTCCAGTATGGCGGTGCCCTCGGCGCCGGTGGTATCGGGGGCGCCGGGGCCCAGCAGGCAGTCGCTGACGTTGACGGCGGGCAGGTCGCCGCTGGCCTGGCTCTGGGCCAGCCCCCGCACCCCGTCGGAGATGACCCCCACCCGCACCCCCTGCCCGCTGAGCCCCAGGAGGCCGCGCAGGGACGACGCCCGCAGGATGTCGTCGCCCTGAGTGGTGGCGCTGCCCACGTCGAACACGGGATAGGGCGGCAGGTCGAGGAAGCGCACCCCCGGGCGGGCGGCCAGGGCCCGCAGCCGGCGCACCGGCACCCACGCCTGGACGATGCCCTCCTCGGGGGCCGTCCGCTCCACCAGGCCGCCCAGGGAGCGGACGGCCTCGGCCGCCCGCCCCACGTCCTCCGCGTAGACGAAGACCTGCAGTCGGTCCTGGGGGTCGCGGCGGGCCAGCCCCGCCGCCAGCAGGGCGCCCAGGTCGGGGGGGATGGCCAGGAGGCCCAGGGGGTCGCCGGCGTAGCTGGCCAGGGCCTCCTCCAGGTCGGCCAGCCGCGAAAGGTGGTGGGACAGGTGGGGCTCCTTGGGCGCCTGAGGTAGCTGCCGTCCCCGCTCCTGCAGGAGGGCCAGCGCTGTCGGGCCCGGCCGCGCCGCCGTCTCCCTGCTGGCCGCTGCCTTGCCGCCGTCGGTGGCAGCGGCCAGGGCCAGCAGCAGGGCGACGGCCAGCAGGTATAGGGCTCGCTTCGCCATGGGTTACCACTAAATGTAAACGCTGGCCGCTGCTGGCGGTAGCGGCCAGCGGCGCGCCCTCCCCCGTCCAACGGGCCAAAAAAGGGGGGGCCGCCCCGGATGGGCGGCCCCGTGCGCGCCCGGGCGCCTCAGTATTCCATGGGCGGCGAGGGCTCCTGGGCCTTGGGCGGCTCCGGGATCTCCGTCACCAGGGTCTCGGTGGTGAGCACCAGGGCGGCGATGGAGGAGGCGTTCTCCAGAGCGGTGCGGGTGACCTTGGCCGGGTCAATGATGCCCGCCTCCACCATGTTGGCGTATTCCATGCGGTCGGCGTCGAAGCCGAAGAAGGGGTCTTCGGAGGCGCGCACCCGCTCCACCACGATGGAGCCCTCGAGGCCGGCGTTCTCGGCGATCTGGCGCAGGGGCTCCTCCAGGGCGCGGCGCAGGATGCGCACACCCGTCAGCTCGTCGCCCGCCAGCTCGCCCTCCAGCTTGTCCAGGGCCTTCTGGCAGCGCAGCAGGGCCACGCCGCCGCCCGGCACGATGCCCTCCTCCACGGCGGCACGGGTGGCCGAGAGGGCGTCCTCCACCCGCAGCTTCTTCTCCTTCAGCTCCACCTCGGTGGGGGCGCCCACCTTGATGACGGCCACGCCCCCGGCCAGCTTGGCCAGCCGCTCCTGCAGCTTCTCGCGGTCGAACTCGCTGGCGGCGTCCTCGATCTGGGCCTTGATCTGCTTGATGCGGGCCTGGATGGCCTCGTCGGAGCCGTAGCCCTCGATGATGACCGTCTCTTCCTTGGTGGAGACCACCTTGCGGGCGCGGCCCAGGTCGGCGATCTGCGCGTTCTCGAGCTTGCGGCCCACGTCTTCGCTGATGAACTGGCCGCCGGTGAGGATGGCGATGTCCTCCAGGATGGCCTTGCGCCGGTCGCCGAAGGAGGGGGCCTTGACGGCCAGGGCGTTGAGGGTGCCCCGCAGCTTGTTCACCACCAGGGTGGCCAGGGCCTCACCCTCCAGGTCGTCGCAGATGATGACGATGTCCTTCTTGCCCATCTGCAGCAGCCGCTCCAGGATGGGCAGGATGTCGTGGACAGAGGAGATGCGCTTGTCGGTGATGAGGATGTAGGGCTCCTCCACCACCGCCTCCATCCGCTCGGGGTTGGTGACGAAGTAGGGGGAGACGTAGCCGCGGTCGAGCTGCATCCCCTCCACGAACTCGGTCTCGGTGCGGATGGACTTTCCCTCCTCGACGGTGATGACGCCGTCCTTGCCTACCTTCTCCATGACGTCGGCGATGATCTCGCCGATCTCGGGGTCGTGACCGGAGATGGTGGCCACATGCTTGATCTGCTCCTTGCCGGCCACGGGCTGGGCGACGTCGCGCAGGGCCTGGATGACGACCTCCACGCCTCGCTCTATGCCCCGCTTGAGGGCCATGGGGTTGGCGCCGGCAGCCACGTTGCGCAGCCCCTCGCGCACCAGGGCCTGGGCCAGGACGGTGGCAGTGGTGGTGCCGTCGCCGGCCACGTCGTTGGTCTTGGTGGCCACCTCCTTGGCCAGCTGGGCGCCCAGGTTGGCGAAGGGGTCCTTGAGCTCGATCTCCTTGGCCACGCTGACGCCGTCGTCCACCACCGAGGGGGCGCCGTATTTCTTCTCCAGGACGACGTTGCGGCCCCTGGGGCCGAGGGTGACCTTGACGGCATCGGCCAGGGCATCCACCCCCTCCTTGAGGCGGCGGCGGGCCTCCTCACTGAACACGAGCTGCTTGGCGGGCATGGCTCCCGTCCCTCCTGACGCTATGGTTGCGGTCCGGTCGTGCTAGTCCTCGAGCTTGGCCAGGATGTCGGCCTCCTTGAGGATCAGGTATTCCTCCTCGTCGGAGCCGAAGAGGCCCTTGGGCACCTCCTGGCCGGAATACTTGGCGTAGATGACGCGGTCGCCCACCTTGAGGTCCATGGGGATGCGCTTGCCGTCCTCGTCCAGGCGACCGGGCCCCACGGCGATGACCTCGCCCACCTGGGGCTTCTCGCGGGCGGTGTCGGGGATGACCAGACCGCTGGCGCGCACCTCCTCCAGCTTGATCTGCTTCACCACCACGCGGTCGGCCAGGGGGACGATCTTGCTGGCGGCCTTGGTGGTCATGGGCACATCCCTCCCTTCACCGGTGTTGTTGGGCTCACCCTTTAGCACTCGCAGGGGGAGAGTGCTAACCTAAGCCGATGATATCCTCCGCCCGCCGCCGCGCGCAAGGGCCAAAAAGGGCGCTGTGGACGGACTACGACGTGTAAACAGCTCTCGCGGCGGGAAACACAGCGGTCTTTCGCTTTCCCAGCCCTCTGACGCCCGCTTTTGGCCCGAAGCTCTTCTGGCGCGAGGGCAGCTGCGAGATCGGGTTGTAACGCTCGCCGCCGGTGGGCGTTCACCCTTTATAGGGGGCCGTCCGATGCGACGGCCAACTCTCGTGAGCGCCCCTGCCGCGACCTCGAACGCCAGGCATGTTCTCCAGGACAGCCGAGGAGGTCACCTGGAGGCTCTGGCCATCGCCGCCATCAGCGGCGCGGCATTAGTTACCCGCCTGCCCCATGTGCTGGCGTCGTCGCTCCCCGTCGGAGACGGTGGGCTCTTTTATCTCATGGCCAGGGGCCTCAGCGAGACCTTTCCCAGGATACCGACGACTGTGTCCTACGGCTCGACCGACGTTCCCACGGCCTACCCTCCCCTCGGCTTTTTCGTCGCTGTGGCGGCTGACTGGCTGGGCCCGTGGGACCTCACAGACGTGTTTCGTTTTCTCCCTCTCACCTTCAGCGTGCTGTCGGTCCTGGCGGCGTGGCTGGTCTTGCGGGAGCTGTGCCCGTGGCCGCGCAGTGTGCTGGCGCTGGCCCTTTTGGCCCTGATTCCCCGCAGCTGGAACTGGGAGGTGGTGGGCGGCGGCATCACTCGGTCGCCCGGGCTCTTTTTCCTCCTGCTGGCTCTCTCCCAGGCGGTGAAGATGGGCCAGGGCCGGGGGGGGCGGCTCTTGCCCCTGTGGACGGCCCTCGCCTTACTGTTCCATCCCGAGATGGGGCTCATGGCCCTGGTCCATCCCTTCTTTTTCGCCGTCGTCCTCACGGAACGCCGTAACAAGGGCGGAGCGCTGCTGCAGGCGGCGATGGCCGCAGCGGTGGCCATCGTCCTGAGCGCGCCCTGGTGGGGCTATGCTCTGGCCAGACACGGTCCGGAAACGTTGCTCGGAGCTGCCACGGGCAGTCGCTACAGCCCGCAGACGACTGCCGTGATCATGCTGCTGCCCTTCAGCTACGGGGAGCCGGGCTTGCCGTGGCTCGCTCTCTTGGGCCTCCTGGGCGTGCTCGGCCTGGCCGTGCGGCGGGACTTTCTTGCTGGGGGCTGGCTCCTCTTTCTCTTCCTGGTAGATCCGCGCAAGGCAGCGACGGTAGCCACCTTGCCGCTGGCGTTAGGGGCCGCCTGGCTCGTTGGCCAGGCGGCGACCGCGCTGGGCCAGCGCTGGCCGCGCGTCGCACCGGCGGTCATTGCAGCGGTGCTGACCGTTGGCGTGGTTGGCTCGCTCGAGGCCGACAGGGCCCTGAATACCCCTCTACGGGCGCTGGCGTCGAGGGATGTGGCCGCCATGGTCTGGATCAGGGACAACACCGCCCCTGACAGTCGCGTCCTGGTGCTGGCGGGGCTGCCCTGGGCCACAGACCCGGCCTCGGAGTGGCTGCCTGCCGTCGCCAGAAGGGAGAGCGTCCTCACGGTGCAGGGGAGCGAGTGGCTGGGGAAGGAGGTCTTCTGGCAGAGGTCGCGCATGGCCAACGACGCCGCCAGATGCCTCCGTGAGGGCACCTGTAGCGGGGGCGAGTTGGCAGCCCGTTTCGGCGCCGATCTAGTCCTCCTCTATTCTGGCTGCGACTGCCCGCGAGCGACGGAAGGGCTGGAGCCGCTGCTACCAGGCAGCGTCTACGTCCCCTCGCCGCCCGTCCCCGGGCGCTAGGAATACCAGACGCCGGCGTCCACAGTGATGTCTATGCCGGTGATGTTGCGCGACTCGTCCGAGGCCAGGAAGGCGGCCAGGGCGGCCACGTCCTGCGGCTGACTGATGCGGCGCAGGGCGGCCAGGGCCGCCGACCCCTCCTTCAGCTCCTGCACGCTCACCCCATACTTCTCCGACAGCTCGTCCACGCGCGGCGTGTCCACCAGCCCCGGGCTGATGAGGTTGACGTTGATGTTGTAGGGCCCCAGCTCCAGGGCCAGGGTGCGGGTCAGACCCACCAGCCCCATCTTGGTGGTGACGTAGGGGGTGCGACGGGCCAGGGGCCGCTTGCCGGCGATGGAGCCGATGTTGATGATCTTGCCGTAGCGCTTGGGGATCATGATGCGGGCCGCCTCCCGCGAGCAGAGCCAGGGGCCGGTCAGGTTCACCCGCAGCGTCTCCTCCCAACCGGCCACGTCCTCCAGCTCCCAGATGAAGCCCACCGGCCCGACGATGGCGGCGTTATTGACCAGGATGTCCACCGTGCCGAAGGCCTCCAGCGTGCGGTCGAACAGCTCCTTCACCCCCTGGGGAGTGGCGCTGTCGCCCGCCACCGTCAGCACCTGGCCGTTGGCGCCGATACGCCCGGCCACCTCTTCCAAGAGATGGGCGCGGCGGCCCGATATGGCCACCCGCGCCCCTTCCCGCACGAAACGCTCGGCGATGGCGGCGCCGATGCCGGTGCCGCCGCCGGTGACGATGGCTACCCTGTCCTCCAGTCGGCCCATGTCCCTCCTCCTGCTCGCGGTGATGGCGCCTCAATAGCGTCCGGGCACCAGGTAGTGACGGAAGGGATCGAGGCGGCGCAGGGTGCGCAGCTCCTCGGCGGTGGGGGGCTCCACCTCCCGCAACCGGGGCGCCACCTGCAGGGGCCAGGGCAGCAACGCCTGCACCACCTCCGGTTCCACCCCCGGGAAGACGGCCTCCAGCACCGGCTGGCAGGAGCCCGTCTCGCCCCCGTCGGGGGTGTCGAAGCGGTAGACGCCCATGGTGGAGACCACCAGGTTGGGGCCCTGCGGCTCCAGACCGGCCCGACGCCTTCCCCCCGGCCCGTCCAGGTAGCCCGGGCTGGTGATGAAGTCGGCCCGCTCCACCCAGCGACGCGGCTCCTGGGGCATGAGCACGATGACGCGACGGGCCAGGCAGGCGATGTCGGTGTTGCCGCCGGTGCCGGCCAGCCGCCGCTCGGGCGAGGCGTAGTCGCCGATGACCAGGGTGTTCAGGTTGCCGTAGCGGTCTATCTGGGCGGCGGTGAGGACGCCCAGGTCCACCCTGCCGCCCATGAGCAGGGTGGCCAGCACGTCCACCATGTCGGTGGTCATGGCGCTGCCCTCGTTCAGCACCAGGTCGTGGATGCCGATGGGCGCCCGCGGCACCGTCTGCGGGTCGGGGCGCCAGTCTATGGCCCCCACCTCGGTGCAGATGACCAGGTCGGGGTGGTGCAGGCACTTGGCCAGGGCGCCGGCCAGCACCGGCAGCCCCAGCCCCAGCACCACCACCCCCTCGTCGGGCATGAGGCGGGCCGCCTCGATGCACATCAGCTCGGCCAGGCTGTAGCCGTCCTCGCTCATACCAGGTCCTCCCGCCGGGGCAGGTTCAGGGCGGCCGAGTAGCCGTAGTCCACCGGCGCCAGGGGGCGCACGTGGCGGTCCAGGTGCAGGGCCTGCCAGGCCTCCTCACCGATGACCTCTCTCACCCGGGCGACGTAGCGCTGCCGGTCCGAGACCCCCGGCTCTATCCACTCCTCCTTGAAGCGGGCGAAGGCCTCCCGCGAGGCCAGGGCAGGCGCCATGACGCGGGCGAAGAACAGGTAGTCGAAGTCGTAGTAACCGGCGATGCCGCCGGGATGGGCGCCGTAGGGGCAGTGCACCACGGCGCTGACGATGGCCCCCGGCACCACCGTGCGGCTGGGGTCGGCGCGCACCACCTCCGTCGGCACGATCTCTTCCACCGTCACCACTATCTTGCGTCCGGCCCACATCCCCCAGCGGGCGTCGCCCAAGTGGCCCCACATCTGCACGTTGCCCTCCTCGTCGGCGCGCTGGGCGTGCATGATCACCACGTCGGGCCGGATGGCGGGCAGCAGCACCACCCGCTGGCCGTCGAAAGGAGACTCCATCACCTGCAGGCGCTTGTAGCCGGGGATGCGCCCCGGGTGCTCCTCGGCCCGCTCGAGGTAGTCGGTGCCCAGGAAGCTGCGGGTGGGGATGAAGGGGATGCCCAGGGCGCCGGCCATGAGCATGAGGGCCAGCCCCTGGTTGCTGTAGTCCTCGTATTCCAGTTCGCCGGTGGCCATCATGGCCTCGATGTCGCGGCAGCGCAGCGGCCCGCCGATGTAGCCGCTGCGGATGCGGCGACAGCAGCCGGCCAGCACCAGCTCGGTGGTGGGCCAGACGACCGAGGCCCCCACCAGCTCCAGGTCGCGCCGGCCCTGGCGGACGATCTCGTGGGTGAGGGCGAAGGGGATGCAGAGGTAGCCGGCGTAGACCACGTCGCCATCGGCCACGAAGCGGGCCACCGCCTCCTCCAGGGACATGAGCTTGCTCTTGCCCATGGGCCTACCTCCCGCCCTCCTCCAGCCAGCGGTTGAAGCGGGGCGGGCGCTTCTCGCGGAAGGCGGCCACCCCCTCGCGGGCGTCGGGGTGGTGGTCGCTGATGGCGGTGCGGGCAGCGATGTCGTCGAAGGCCTGCAGCATCCCCATCTCGGCGGCGTTGTAGATGGCCCGCTTCAGCAGGCGCATGGCCACCTGGGGCCCGTGGGCCAGCTCCCGCGCCAGGGCCAGCGCCCGCTCCAGCAGATGCTCCGGCTCCACCACCTCGTGCACCAGCCCCAAGGCCAGCGCCTCCTGCGCCGAGACGATGCGGTTGCGCAGCAGGAAGTCCATGGCCCGGGCCACCCCCAGCAGCTGCACCAGCAGGAAGTGGCCGCCCTCGTCGGGCAGGAGGCCGAAGCGCAGGGTGCCGCTGCCCAGCCGGGCCTCGCTGGAGGCGAGGCGGAAGTCGCAGGCCAGGGCCAGCGACAGGCCCGACTGGATGGCCACGCCGTTGATGGCGGCGATGGTCACCTTGCTGAGCTGGCGCACGGCCAGGTTGAGCTGCTGAGAGAAGGCGCGCAGGGCGTCGTAGGTGCCCAGGGGGTGGCGGTGGCCGGGCGGGATGTCGGGCAGCAGCGCACGGGCGCCGCCGTAGTCCACCGGCCGGCCGGTGATGTCGTCGCCGGCCGAAAAGGCGCGGCCGCTGCCGGTGAAGACCACCACCCGCACGGCGTCGTCAATCTGGGCCTGCGCCAGGAACTCCACCAGGTCGCGCTTGGTGGCCTGAGTGAGGCCGTTCAGACGCTCGGGCTGGTTGAAGGTCACCAGGGCGATGCCCGGGTCGTGCAGGGCGACCTCAAAGCCGCGATAGGTGCCAGGGTCCATGGCCCGCCTCCTACCGGTGGGTTGGTCAGCCCTAGTCTAGCGCCCGGGCAGCACCCTGACTACGCCCCTGCGCGACCGGCGCGGGTGAGCGCTCCCCCCGCTGCTGGACGGGCGGGCCGGCTCGTTGACGCCCCCGTCGCTGCCGCCCTATGCTGGCGCTGCTGTCGCCAGGAGGTGGCAACATGGACGCGCCCAAGGTGCTGACCGAGCGGCAGGAGCGGGTGCTGGTGGTGACCATCAACCGTCCCCAGGTGCGCAACTGCGTGGACGGCGAGACGGCCCAGCTCCTCTACGAAGCGGTGGAGTCCTTCCGCAACGACCCCGACCTGGCGGTGCTGGTGCTGACGGGGGCGGGCAGCGAGGCGTTCTGCGCCGGCTTCGACCTCAAATACGCCCACGACGCCGACGTGGCCATCGTGCGGCGCCCCGGCGCCGACCGTTACGGGCCCATGGGCTTCACCCGCGTGACCGACGTGCCCAAGCCCACCATCGCTGCCATCAACGGCTACTGCGTGGCCGGCGGTCTGGAGCTGGCCTGCTGGTGCGACTTCCGCATCTGCGACGAGGCGGCCCAGTTCGGGGTGCTGAACCGCCGCTGGGGGGTGCCCCTGGTGGACGGGGGCACCCAGCGCCTGCCCCGCATAGTGGGGCTGGGGAACGCCCTCTACCTCATCGAGACGGGCGCCCTGATAGACGCCCGCCAGGCCCTGCGCATGGGGCTGGTGCAGGAGGTGGTGCCGCGAGGGAGGGCCCTGGAGCGGGCGCTGGTGGTGGCCAGGCACATGACCACCTACCCCCAGACCTCCCTGCGCAACGACCGCCTGGCCGCCCTGTGGGGGCTTTCGCTGCCCCTGCCCGATGGCCTGGCGCTGGAGGCGCACCTGCACCGGGAGAGCCTGCGCTCGCCGGAGATGCGGGAGGGGCTGCGGGACTACGTGGAGCGGCGGCGGCCCGAGCCGCTGCGCCCCCCGCCCCTGCCCTGGGGGGAGGAGTAGGGGGTTAGGACAGGGAGCGGAGGACGGCCACCACCCGCCCCTGGACCTCCACGTTGTCGGCCTCGGTGTAGATGGGGGCCATGGCCTCGTTGGCCGGCTGCAGGCGGACGCGGTCGCCCTCGCGATAGAGGCGCTTGAGGGTGGCCTCCCCCTCCCGCTTGAGCCAGGCGGCCACCATCTCGCCGTCGCGGGCGGTGGACGTCTGCTCGAGGACGACGATGTCGCCGTCGTTGACCAGGGCGTCAATCATGGAGTTGCCCCTGACGCGCACGGCGAAGACGTTCTCTCGCCCGCCCACCATGTCGGCCGGCAGCTCCAGCACCTCTTCCCAGGCGGGTGACCAGGCGTCCTCGCCGGGCACGGGGATGGGCTGGCCGGCGGCGATGGTGCCCACCAGGGGCACCGGCACGGTGCGGGGCCGCCGCCGACCCGCCGGCCCCAGCAGCTCGATGGCCCGCGACACCTCCCGGTCGCGGCGGATGTAGCCCAGCCGCTCCAGGATGCGCAGGTTGTAGTCCACCACCGAGGTGGAGCTGAGGCCGCACCCCTCCTGTATCTGGCGGATGCTGGGCGGGTAGTCGTGCTCCTCGATGAAGCGCCGGATGAACTCCAGAATGCGCTGCTGCTTGGGGGTCAGCTCCTTCATGGCCCCTCCTGGAACGCCTGTTCGGTAGAACAAGTGTAGCAAACGCGGCCCGCCCGGTCAACCGGCCCGGGGCACACGTCGCCGAAAACGGGTGCCCGCCTGAGAGAGATCCGAAGTGGGTGCCAGGCGGTGGCGAGCGGTGGCGCCCCGTCCAGATGCGCCCGGCGGGGTTGACCGGAGGGCGACGGGGGCGTATAAAGGCGATAGTCAGCTTCTGACTATGAGGCCCAACACCGACGCCGAATACGCCGTGCTGGGGATCCTGCGCCAGGCCTCGCGCCACGGCTACGCCATCGCCAGGCAGTTCCAGCCCGGGGCGCCCCTGGGCCACGTCTGGCGCCTGCGCCGCAACGAGGTCTACGCCATCCTGGCCAAGCTGGAGTCCCGCGGCTGGGTAGACAAGGCAGGGCCGGCCGAGGGCCCTCGTCGCCGCGCCGCCTACCGCCTCACACCCCAGGGAGAGGTGGCCTTCCAGGAGTGGCTGCGCCGCCCCGTCCAGGGGCTGCGGGACATGCGCCTGGGTCTGCTGGGCCGCCTCTACTTCGCCGGGGCCCTCTCCTCCGACGAGGGGGAGCGGCTGCTGCGGGCCCAGGCCGATGCCCTGGCCCGGCGGGTGACCGTCTGGCGAACGGCCCAGGAGCAGGCCCGCGACCCCTTCGCCCGCTCCGTCTACGGCTTCCGGGCGGCCATGACCGAGGCGGCCCTGCGCTGGCTCCAGTCCCTCGAGGAGGAGGTCAGATGCGCGCAGCTATAGCTGTCCTGCTGGCGCTGCTCCTGGCGGCCTGCGCTGGCCGCGAGGCGGCGCCGCCCGACGAGGGCGAGACGACCCTGCTGGTATCGGCTGCCGCCAACCTGGCCGACGTCCTGCCGCCGCTGCTTGACGCCTTCCAGGAGCAGACGGGCATTCGCGTGCAGGTCAACTACGGGAACACCGCCCAGCTGGCTGCCCAGATCGAGCGCGGCGCGCCCGTGGACCTCTTCCTGGCGGCCGACCGGCAACACGTGGAGACGCTGGCGGCCAAGGGGCTGGTGCTGCCCGACACCGTCCGAGTCTACGCCCGTGGCAGGCTGGTGCTGTGGTGGCGGGCCGACTCGGGCCTCGCCCTCTCCTCGCTGGAAGACCTGCAGTCGGCCTCGGTGCGGCGCATTGCCATCGCCAACCCCGACCAGGCGCCCTACGGCGCCGCCGCCAGGCAGGCCCTGCAGCGCCTGGGCCTGTGGGAAGCCCTGCAGCCCAGGCTCGTCATCGCCGAGAACATCCAGCAGGCGTTCCAGTATGCCCGCTCCGGCAACGCCGACGTGGCCTTCACCGCCCTTTCGCTGGTGGTGAACGAGTCGGGGCAGCGGCTGGAGGTGGCGCGGGAGCTATACGAGCCCATAGACCAGGCGCTGGCAGTGGTGAAGGGGACGCCTAGGGAGGCGGCGGCCCGTCGCCTGGCCGACTACCTGGCCGGGCCGGAGGCGGCCGCCCTCTGGCAGCGCTACGGCTACGAATTGCCGGCGCTGGTGAGCAGGTAGCGTTGCTTTCAGCGCTGATCGTGTCTCTCAAGGTGGTGGGGGTGGCCACCCTGGTCATCGGGGTGGTGGGCACCCTCCTGGCGCTCCTGCTGGCCCGGGTCCGCTTCCCCGGCCGGACGCTCCTGGAACTCGTGCTGACCCTCCCCCTGGTGCTGCCGCCGACGGTGGTGGGCTTCTTCCTGCTCTACGTCCTGGGCCGGGGCAGCCCCGTCCGCGACTGGCTGGGGCTGGACTTGCTCTTCACCTGGCAGGGGGCGGCGGTGGCGGCCTCGGCCGTGGGCCTGCCGCTGATGCTGCAGTCGGCGCGGGCGGCCATCGCCGCGGTGGACCCCCAGCTGGAGGACGCCGCCCGCACGCTGGGCCGCTCCGAGCCGGAGGTGCTGCTGCGGGTGACGCTGCCCCTGGCCCATCGAGGGATCCTGGCCGGCCTCTTCCTGGGGGCGGCCCGCGCCCTGGGCGAGTTCGGCGCCACCCTGATGGTGGCGGGCAACATCGCCGGTCGGACCCGCACCCTGCCCATGGTGGTCTACGACGCCGCCCTGAACGGCGACCTGGCCCTAGCCGCCCAGACCTCGCTGCTGCTGAGCGGCATCGCCTTCCTGGCCCTCTTCGCCACGCGGCGGCTGGAGCAGCCGGCCCAGCGCTAGGCGGCCATGAGCGCCGAGCGCCTGCTAGTGGACATCGAGAAGCGCTACCCGGCCTTCCACCTGCAGGTGCGCCTGTCGGTGGGGGCAGAGGTGATGGTGCTCTACGGCCCCTCGGGGGCGGGCAAGACCATGACCCTGCGGGCCATCGCCGGGCTGCTGCGTCCCGACCGCGGCGAGATATGGCTGGACGGTCGCCTCCTCTTCCGCAGCGATGGCCGCCAGCGCGCCCTGAACGTCCCCGCCCACAGGCGGCGGGTGGGCCTCGTCTTCCAGGACTACGCCCTCTTCCCCCACCTTACGGCGCTGGAGAACGTGGCCTTCGGCCTGCGCGGGCCGGGGCGGCGGGAGGAGGCCCTGCGCTGGCTGCGGCGCATGCGCCTGGAGCACGTGGCCCACCACTACCCGTCCCAGCTTTCGGGGGGGCAGAAGCAGCGGGTAGCCATCGCCCGCACCCTGGCCACGGCGCCGTCGGCGCTGCTGCTGGACGAGCCCTTCTCGGCCCTGGACCCCGACGCCAAGGGCCGCCTGCAGCGGGAGCTGCGCGAACTGCAGGCGGAGTTGGGGCTGCCGGTGCTCTACGTCACCCACAGCCTGGAGGACGCCTTCGCCGTGGGGCACCGCATCGCCGTCATCGCCGAAGGGAAGGTGCAGCAGGTGGGGCGGCTGGAGGAGGTGCTCTCCAGCCCGGCCAGCTGGCAGGTGGCCCGCGCCTTCGGCCTGCCCAACCTGGTGCGGGCGCGGGTGCGGGCGGCCGCCGCCGACGGCCTGCACCTGGACTGGGACGGTCTGGAGCTGCTGGCCGCCCCCAGAGACCTCCCCTCCGGCAGGGAGGTGCTGGCCTACATCCGCCCCGAGGAGGTGCGCTTCATCTACCCCGACCGCCCCCTGTCGGCGGCGGTGCGCCACAACCGCCTGCGGGTGCGGGTGGTGGAGCAGCGCCTGGGCCGCGACTTTCGCCTGGTGCGGGTGCGGACGGTGGGGCCGCCCTGGGCGGAGCTGGAGGTGCGCTCGCCCCCCGGCACCTACGGCGACCTGCCCCTCGACCCCGACAGCGAGCTGGAAGCGGCCATCCGCCCCGCCGGCATCGTCGTCCTGGAGGCTACGGGCCCGCCGGTCGAGGCGGACCACTAGTAGGTAGGCAGGGCGGCCGGCTCCAGCGGCTCGTAACGGACGACTGCCGGGAAGAGCCTGAGGGCGCTCCGGTCGTCGTCTATGCCGCCGAGGGGGGCCGACTGCAGCCGGCGCCGCACGAACAGGCCGGCCACCGCCGCCTTCCTGGCGGAGCCATCGCGTTCCAGCTCGTGGGCGGCCTCCTCCAGGAGCAGGGCGGCCTGGGAGACATCGGCCAGCAGGGACGAGAGGCGGCGGGCGTGGAGCTGTCGCAGCTCGTCGTCGGCGGCGGCCAGGAAGGATACGGCCTCCCGCGCCTGGGCCAGGGCGCCCGCGGCCACCTGCCGTGGCCGCTCCAAGAGGCTGTGGTCGGCCCGCTCCAGGGCCGTCTCCAGGCGGGCGAAGAGGGCCTCGTGGGCCCCCTCCCGAGCTATCGCCCGCCAGACGTCCAGGGCGATGATGTTCTCGGTGCCCTCCCATATGGTGTGGCACTGGGCGTCCCGCAGCTGGCGGGCCATGGGGAAGTTCTCGATGTAGCCGTTGCCGCCCATGATCTCCAGGCCCTGGCTGGCCAGCTCCACCCCCCTGCGGGCCGCCCGGAACTTGGCCAGGGGCACCAGGATGCGGTAGAGGCGCCGCGACTCCTCGTCGCCGCGGCGGCCCGAATGGCTGTAGGCCTCGAACACCAGGGCGGCCGCGGCCTCCAGGTCCAGGGCCATATCCACCAGCGTCTCCCGCACCAGGGGGAGCTCGTCCAGGCGGCGCCCGAAGGCGCGACGGTGGGCGGCGTAGATGGCCGCCTCCAGGAAGCTGCGGCGCATGATGCCCAGGGCCATATTGGCCACCCCCAGGCGGGAGCCGTTGACCATGCTCATCATGCGGTTGAGGCCCCTGGCCTCCGACGACTCGCCGCGGGGGCTGGAGAGGATGTAGGCCTCGGCGTCCACGAAGTCCACCTCGGCCGTGGGCACCGAGCGGGTGCCCAGCTTGTCCTTGATGCGCTTGATGACGATACCGTTGCGCGTGCCGTCGGCCCGCAGCGCCGGCACCAGGAAGAGGGCGATGCCTTTCAGACCTTCGGGCGCCCCCTCCGGCCTGGCCAGGGTGACGATGGCGCGGGCGTCCACGTTGGAGCAGAACCATTTGGAGCCGTTCAGCAGCCAGCGGTCGCCGTCCAGGGGGCGGGCGGTGGTGGCAATGCGCGAGAGGTCGGAGCCGCCCTCCAGTTCGGTCATGAACATGGCGCCGTCCCAGCCCTCGTCGAAGGAGGGGGAGAGCAGGTGGGGCAGGAAACGGGCCTTGACGTCGGGCGGGGCGAAGCGGGCCACCAGGTCGGCCACCCCGCCGGTCATGCCCGTGGCGCAGACCAGGCCCGTGTCGGCCTGGCTGAGCATGTAGGTGAAGGCGCCGCCCAGCACGGGGGGCACTTCCTCCCCTCGCGCCTGCAGGGCGTGGGGCCCCTGCTCCCACACGTCACGCTTGTTGGCCAGGTTATCGGGGTGGTGCACCACCTGGCACACCTCCCGCCCCCAGGGGTCGTAGCGCTCCAGGCGGGGCGGGCTCTTGTCCACCACCTCCGACCGGCGGGCGATGCTCTGGCCGCAGAGGGCGCCCCAGCGCACCAGGTGCTCCTCGGCCCAGGCCCGCCGCTGCGGCGGCAGGTAGATGTCCATGAGGGAGCGTAGGTTGGGGTCGGTCAGATACCAGTTGAGGCCGATGGCCGAGTCGAAGCGCTCGTATTCCACGGGGCCGTAGCTCATGACACCTCCTTCCCCGCCGTCTGCTCCTGGTGCTCCTCTGCGGGCTCCTCCAGGGCGGCGGTGATCTGCAGGGGCTTTCCCGTCAGCTCGGCGACGGCCCGGGCCACCTCGTAGGCCCGCCCGAAGCCTTCGTCCATCAGCTCCTCCTCCTCGGGGACGATGACCTGGCCCACCGAGAGGCGTTTGCCGCTGGTCTTGACCAGCACTATCTCCCAGCCCCGCAAGGGGAAGGGAAAGGCGGGGCCGCGTCCCTCCGTCTCCCCCGCCTCCCAGTCGGCCAGCTCAATGCGCTCTATCTTCCAGAAGGGCACCAGCTCCACGGTGCCCAGCCCTAGCCCCAGCATCCCCTGCTGGAAGCGGGCCGACTGTTTGCGGACGTCGAACACCACGTGGGCCCCGAAGAGGGAGTAAACGGTGCCCATGCCGCCGATGGGCGTCAGCACCAGCGCCAGCAGCAGCACGGCGGCCGCTGCAGCCGCCGGCAGGCGGTCCATGGTGAAGGCCAGGAGCACCATCAGCCCCACGGCCAGGGCCAGCAGGAAGAGGGGGCCGATGACGGCGCCGCGGGAGGGCTTTATCTCGATGCTCTCGGGCCTGAGCAGGCACAGGCGCCTGTCCAGGGGGACACTCCTGGCCTGGGAAGGCATGTCGCCACCACCGCCTCGCAGGGCCATTATAGGCGCCGGCCGAGGGCAGCGTCAGTCCCTGCCGGCCGTTGACAAAGCAGATGCTAAGTTTTAGATTGTGCTCAGACAACGACCGGCGGCGCGAGCGAAAGCGAGGGGGAGCCATGACCTTGCGACTCCAGGACGTGGACCTGCTGGACGGCGAGACCTTCGTCCACGGCCCACCCCACCACATCTTCAAGCTGCTGCGACAGGAGGCGCCCGTATTCTGGCACCCGGACCCGGAGGGGGGCGGCTTCTGGGTCCTGACCAAGTATGACGACCTGGTGCAGGTCTCCATGGACACGGCCACCTTCTCCTCGGCCAAGGGCATCACCCTGGCCACCCTGGAGTTCTTCCCCAGCCAGAACCTGATGATGATCACCACCGACCCGCCCCGCCACACCAAGCTGCGGCGGCTGGTGAGCACCGGCTTCACCCCCCGCATGGTCAACCGCCTGGAGCCGGACGTCCGCCGGATGGTCAACGACCTCCTGGACAGCGCCATCGCCAAGGGCGAGTGCGACTTCGTGACCGAGGTGGCGGCGGAGCTGCCGCTGCAGGTCATCGCCCGCTTCCTGGGCGTCCCCCACGAAGACCGCCACAAGATCTTCCAGTGGAGCAACAAGATCCTGGGTGCCGGCGACCCCGAATACGGCGGCATCGTCATCGAAAAGCCGCCCGAGACGGAGGAGGAGGTGCAGGCCCTCATCGAGCAGTTCCGGCGGGTCATCGCCGGCGCCGCCATGGAGATGGCCGCCTACCTGAACCGCCTGGAGGAAGAGCGGCTGCGGGAGCCCAGGGAAGACCTGGTGACCACCTACCTGCACGCCGAGGTGGACGGCGAGAAGCTCTCCACCCTGGAGCGCCACGCCCAGTTCGTGCTCCTGTCGGTGGCCGGCAACGAGACCACCCGCAACCTCATCTCGGGCGGCCTGCTGGCCCTGACCGAGCACCCCGAGCAGATGGAGCTCTTGCGCAGCGACCTCTCGCTGGTGCCCACGGCGGTGGAGGAGATGCTGCGCTACGTCTCGCCGGTGATGTATATGCGCCGCACCGTCACCCGCGACACGGAGGTGCGGGGGGTGCCCATGAAGGCCGGCGACCGCGTCTCCCTCTGGTATATCTCGGCCAACCGCGACGAGGACGTGTTCCGCGACCCGGACGCCTTCATCGTCACCCGTCAGCCCAACGACCACGTGGCCTTCGGGGCCGGTGGCCCCCACTTCTGCCTGGGGGCGGCGCTGGCGCGGCTGGAGGCGCGGGTGCTGTTCGAGGAGCTGCTGTCGCGTCCCTACGACGTGGAGGTGGTCGGGCCGGTGGAGCGGATGCGCTCCAACTTCATCAACGGCATCAAGCACATGCCCGTCCGCTTCCGCCGCCGCCCCAGGTAGGGGCGCCGACCGCCGCGCTCGCGTTGACAGGGCCTGGGGGCGTTGTTACCCTCAAGGAAGGGCTGGAGGTGGGCCTCCGTCGGGCCATGAATGTCATTCGCTGCACCGTCATTGACCAGAAGGGTGCGGTGAGCTTCATAGCCCATGCCGATGCCCTGCCCGCCCTGGTGGCCGCTTGCGCCACCAACCCCGCCTCCCTGGAGGAGCTGCTGGACCGGGCCGACCCCTACTATCGCACCCTGAAGGACTACGTCCTCTCGGGGCTGGCCGTCTTCGACGAGCACAACACGCCCGACGAGTTCGCCTCCATACGCCAGGAGCTGGAGCGTCGGCCCCCCTATCAGCACCCCGTCTTCCGGGTGGTGGACGAGGTGACCCGCGAGGCCAGCCTGCAGCCGGTGAAGGCGGGGGCGGTGGTCTTCAACCTGCGCGACAAGCGCATCATCCAGATCATCAACACCTATCGCGAGATCAGGCGGACGGGGATGGCCCGCATCTTCGACGGGGAGGCCTTCACCGGTCGGGTCTTCCGCTACCGCCTGCCCGAAGAGTGGTCCCTGGTGCCCTGACGGGGAGAACCCGGGGGCCACCCCATCCGTTTCTTTTTATAGGGAGCGGGGGTGAAGGTGTCTGACCAGCGGCAGCCGTGGCCGGGGCGGCCCCTGTGGGCGGAAGTGGACCTGGACGCCCTGGCCCACAACGTGCGCGTCCTCAAGGCGCGGGCCCAGGGGGCCCAGCTCTGGGCGGTGGTGAAGGCCAACGCCTACGGCCACGGCGCCGTGGGGGTGGCCAGGGCCGCCCTGGAAGCCGGCGCCGATGGCCTCTGCGTCGTCTGCCTGGAAGAGGCGGAGGAGCTGCGGGAGGCGGGCATCGGCGCGCCCATCCTGGTGCTGGGCCCCAGCGAGCCTGCCCAGGCCCGCCGCATCGTCGAGCTGGGGGTGATCCCCACCGTGGCCAGTCGGGAGCTGGCCCTGGCCCTGGCCGATGCTGCCGCCGCCCGTGACCTGCTGCAGCCGGTCCACATCAAGGTGGACACCGGCCTGCACCGCTTCGGCCTGCGCCCCCCCGAGGCCATCGCCCTGGCCCGGTTCCTGCGTCAGGTGCCCCAACTGCGGGTGGAGGGCCTCTTCACCCACTTCGCCAGCGCCGAGGACGGCGACAAGACCTACACCCTGGAGCAGTATCGCCTCTTCCTGGCCGTGGCCGGCGAACTGGACTGGGTGCCGGTGCGCCACGTCTCCAACACTGCTACCATTCTGGATATGCCGGAGATGAGCCTGGAGATGGTGCGACCGGGCGTGGGCATCTACGGCTGCTATCCCGCCGGCCCCCGCCCCGATGTGGAGCTGCGGCCGGTGCTCTCCCTCAAGTCGCGCGTCCAGCGCCTGACCTGGCTGGAGCCGGGGGAGTCAGTAAGCTACGGCCGCACCTGGCGGGCGCGGCGGCGCAGCCTGGTGGCGCTGGTGGCCTGCGGCTACGCCGACGGCCTGCCCCGCGTCCTCTCCAACCGTGGCTGGGTGCTGGTGCGGGGCCGTCGCGCACCCATCGTCGGGCGGGTGTGCATGGACATGTGCATGGCCGACGTGACCGAGGTGCCCGACGTGGCCGTGGGCGACGAGGTGGTCATCCTGGGCCGCCAGGGTGAGGAGGAGATACGGGCTGAGGAGGTGGCGGCCCTCTGCGACACCATCAGCTACGAAGTGCTGTGCGGCATCGGGCCCAGGGTGCCGCGCCTCTTCCTGCGAGGGGGGCGCGTGGTGGGGATGGAGTTGCGGAAGGGGCATCTGAGCGGTGACCTGGCCCCGGCCACGGCCGCCCCCGCTGCCGAGGCCCATGAGTAGGGACGCCAGGGGCGGACGACCGGGCGCCGCCGGACAGGGCGGCCGCTACAACCCCCTGCTCATTTTCGGCATCGCCCTCTTCGCCATGGCCGCCTTCTATGGCCTGCTGGCCGTGGCCTCCCAGCTGGACGACTACTTCTTGCCCGGAAACGAGCTGCAACTGGGCCCCCTGGGGCAACTGCCGGGCGTGGACAGCGGCAAGATGCCCGAGGCGGCCACCCCCGAACAGCGCATCAACGTGCTGCTGCTGGGCCTGGACCTGCGCCCCGACGACCCGCCCGGCACGCCCGCCCGCACCGACAGCATCGCCATCCTCACCTTGGACCCCTACAGCAAGACGGCGGGGGTGCTGAGCCTGCCCCGCGACCTGTGGGTGCGCATCCCCACCGGCCGCGGCGGCAGCTTCTACCAGCGCATCAACGTGGCCTACGAGGCGGCCGAGTGGCCCGACGTCCGCTACCCGGGGGGCGGCGTCGCCCTGGTGAAGGACACCATCAAGCAGAACTTCGGCATCTCCATTGACCACTACGTGGTGATGGAGTGGTCCACCTTCGTCCAGATCGTGGACACCCTGGGCGGCATTGACGTGGACGTGCCCGAGACGGTCTACGACCCGGCCTACAACGAGTGCAACCGCTGCCCCTATCAGGAGGTGCTGTTCCGCCCCGGGCCGCAGCATATGGACGGCCGCCGCGCCCTGGCCTACGTCCGCATCCGCTACGGCTCCAGCGACCTGCAGCGCATCGAGCGCCAGCAGCAGGTGATGATGGCGGTGCTGGACAAGGCCACCAGCGCCGGCCTCCTCTTCAACCCGGTGCGCATGCGGGAGCTATACGACCAGTTCCGTCGTTCGGTGAACACGGACGTGAGCCCCGCCCGTGCCCTGGGGCTGGCCCTGGCCCTGCGCGACATCCCCCGCGAGCAGATCAAGACCTACTCCATGAAGGACGTGGTCTACCGCATGTTCACCCCCGACGGGGCCGACGTGCTGGGCTGGGACCAGAGCAAGATGCAGGCGCTGGTGCGCCAGTTCTTCCTGGACGGAAGGGTGGAGCTGGAGGCGGCCCGCATCGAGGTGCAGAACGGCAGCGACGTGCCCGGTCTGGCTACCCAGGTGCGGGACTTCCTCAGCGGTCAGGGCATACCACCCGAGCGCCTTTCGGTGGCCAACGCCGCCAGCGCCCGCACCACCGAGACCACCATCTGCGACCTGGGAGGGAAGGCCTATACTGCCCGCAAGCTGGCCGAGTGGCTGGGCCTGCCCGAATCGCGGGTGGTGAATGGGGCCTGTGCGGGCGTCGCCCCCGTCAACGGCCCGGCGGACATCATCGTCCTGGTGGGGCGCGACGCCCGCACGCTGGTGCAGCGCAGCTGATAGCGCCCTTAGCCCTGCTGGAACCAGTTGGGCATCTGCATCAGGATGCCCATGTCGCCGCTGAAGGTGAACTGGCCGCTCATGAAGGCGGAGGCGCCGTCCAGCTCCCGGCGCACGATCTTCAGCCAGACCTCGGAGGGGGAGTTGATGGTGACGTTGGGGCTCTCGGCCGTCCCCTCCTTCACCTCGCACTTGCCCTGGTCAATGGTGACCACCCAGTTGCCGGGCTCCTGGCCGGTGAAGTTGAACTGGATGACGGCCTTGACCCCCTGGGCCCGCTCGGGGCGGAAGGCGTTGGGCATCCCCTCCATCACCTCGCGGATAGAGGTGGGCTGCTGCTGGGTCATGGGGCACCTCCTTTAGCTTAGCGTCTGCTTGCCTAAAACCGCCCCCTAGCATAGCACCTGCTGCCGCCCTCGTCCAGCCGTTGGAGAAGGGAGCGCTGCTGGTGCGAAGGGGCCGGGCCTGCGACGGAGCGACGGTCTGGGAGGGGGCGCGTCAGCCGCCCGTCTGCTTGGCGGCCACCATGGCGTTGAAGCGCAGCATGAGCCGCGACTTGCGCCGGGCGACGTTGTTGTGGTGCAGGACGCCCTTCTTGGCCGCCCGGTCCAGGGCGCTGATGGCCGCCCGCACCGCCTCGCGGGCCGCCTGGGGGTCGCCGCTGGCGATGGCCGCCTCGGCCTTCTTGAGGATGGTCTTGGTGTAGCTCTTGACGGCCCGGTTGCGCAGGCGCCGCTTCAGGGACTGGCGGTGGGCCTTGGCTGCTGACCTGGTAGCCACCCTCGTATCCTCCTTGCAGTCGCCTACCATGATACCGTGGCGCCGGCGCCGCTGTCCACCGCGGCCCGACAGCTACAATGGAGGGGCTAGGCATGGAGCGCGAGGCGCTGCTGCACCTGGCCCGCATGCTGGGGGAGGAGACGGTGCTGGCCCCCCTGGGCCTCTCCCGTCAGCACCTGCCGCCGTCCCTGGACGAGGAGCAGCGGCGGCGCCTGCAGGCCCGGCTGGAGGGGGAGATGGGGCGCCTGGCCCGGGCGCTGCTGGCCGAGGCGGCGGCCAGCGACGACGTGACCGACCGTCCCTCGGCCCTGGCCTATCTGGAAGACCGCCTCCGCTCCCTGGGCCGCCTGCTCACCGATGGCCAGCGCTCACAGCTGTGGGAGTCGCTGCTCAGCTTGACAGAGGGATGGGACAAGGGCTAAGGTTCCGACAGGTGGCGAGCATGAGCGAACGGGAAGTGGCGGTCTCCGAGTCGAGGCTTGAGCTTAACTACCGACCGCGACAGAAGGTGCTGGCCGAGGGCGAAGTGCCGCTCCCGGAGCTGCGTCTCTCGGCGGGGATCAGCGTCTGGGATCTAATGCCGGACGAGGCCGACGAGTAGCCGCCGTTGGCGGTAGAGCACCTCTTTAACGAACCCCCGCCCCCGCGCATTGTGATAGACACCTCGTTCTTGGTTCTAGCCGTCGTTTCCACACCTGCCGAAGAGCAATTTCACATCGAGTGTAGGCAGTTTTTAGGCAACCTGGCCCGGGCAGAGACCGCTCTCATTTATTGCACAAACATCTTTCTTGAAATGCAGGTTGCGTGGTCGCGGCTTCTGCGCAGGGTGGACGAGGATCAAGTGTGGGCCGCACTCGAGCGATGGTATGGGCATGTTGCGCCTGTTGCCCAGTGGGCTATCCTTCCCGAGACCCGCCGATTGACTCTGCTCCGTGCACTCGACCAGCTGGTCGAGGACGTTCTTTCGCTGTTCGAGTCATATGAGGTGCAATTGTCGCGTAGCCTGATACGCGATGCCCAGGTGTGGATGGCAGCCCACCAGCTCCGGCCTAGCGATGCGCTCTTGGTCGCCATAGCCCGTGGGACAGATGGCCACATCGCCAGCGTGGACGGGGACTTTCTCAAGGTGGAAGATTGGCTCCAGGTCTGGAACAATAGGATTCCGGAACGCAGGAGCGCCAGCGCACGACCATGAGCAGGGGCAGGCCCGTCTTCCAGCCCGTCTCCAGTCGCGTCAGCTTCCCCGAACTGGAGAAGGAGATCCTCCGCTTCTGGAAGGAGCACGACATCTTCCGCAAGAGCGTCGAAGGGCGCCCCGCCGACCGCCAGTTCACTTTCTACGAGGGGCCGCCCTATGCCAACGCCAGCCCCGGCATCCACCACGTGCTGGCGCGGGTGTTCAAGGACGTCATCGTCCGCTACAAGACCATGCGCGGCTACCGCGTCCCCAGGCGGGCCGGCTGGGACACCCACGGCCTGCCGGCCGAGCTGGAAGTGGAGAAGCAACTGGGCATCGCCACCAAGGCCGAGATCGAGCAGCGCTACGGCATCGCCGAGTTCAATCGCCGCTGCCGCGAGAACGTCATGCGCTATCTGAAGGAGTGGGAGGCCCTCACCGAGCGCATCGCCTTCTGGCTGGACCTGGAGAACGCCTACGTCACCTATCGCAACGAATACATCGAGTCGTGCTGGTGGATCGTCCAGCAGCTCTGGGAGCGGGGGCTGGTCTACCAGGACTACCGCTCGGTGCCCCACTGCCCCCGCTGCGGCACCGCCCTCTCCGACCACGAGGTGGCCCAGGGCTACCGCGAGGACACCCCCGACCCGTCCATCTGGGTCAAGTTCCGGCTGACGGAGGAGTCGCGGGAGCGCCTGGGCCGTCTGGTCGGCCAGCGGCCCGTCTACCTGCTGGCCTGGACGACTACCCCCTGGACGCTGCCGGGCAACACCGCCCTGGCCGTGCACCCCGAGGCCGAATACGCCCTGGCCGAGGCCGACGGCGAGGTGCTCATCGCCGCCTCCGCCCTCATCGGCCTGGCGGTGGACGATTACCGGCTGCTGGACACGGTGAGCGGGCGCGACCTGGTGGGCCTGCGCTACGAGCCCCTCTACGACGCCGTCGCCTGGGGGACGCCGCCCCTGTGGTTCGACCCGGCCCGGGAAGGGCGGCTGGTGCCGGCGGGCGATGTCGCCAAGGTGGAGAAGGCCTTCACGGTGGTGGCGGCCGACTTCGTCTCCCTCAGCGACGGCACCGGCATCGTGCACACGGCACCCGCCTTCGGCGGCGAGGACTTCCAGCTGGGCAAGGAGCAGGGGCTCCTCTTCCTGCAGCCGGTGGACGCCGCCGGCCGCTTCAGCGGTGGCCCCTGGGCCGGCCAGTTCGTCAAGGACGCCGACGAGGCCATCATGGACGACCTGCAGGCGCGGGGCCTGCTGCTGCGGCGCGAGACCGTCCGCCATACCTACCCCTTCTGCTGGCGCTGCGGCACCCCCCTGCTCTACTACGCCAAGCCCACCTGGTATATCCGCACCACCGCCAGGAAGCAGCGGCTGGTGGAGCTGAACCGACAGATCAACTGGTATCCGGAGCACATCAAGGAAGGGCGCTTCGGCAACTGGCTGGAGAACAACGTGGACTGGGCCGTCTCCCGCGAGCGCTTCTGGGGCATCCCGTTGCCTATCTGGGAGTGCCAGGGCTGCGGCGACCGCGACTGCATCGGCTCGGTGGCCGAATTGCGGGAGCGGGCGCTGGAGCCGGCGAAGGTGGAGGCCCTCGCCGACCTGCACCGGCCCTACGTGGACGAGGTGCTGCTGCGCTGCCGACGCTGCGACGGGGCCATGCGTCGCGTCCCCGAGGTGATGGACGTGTGGTTCGATTCGGGGGCCATGCCCTACGCCCAGTGGCACTACCCCTTCGAGAACCAGGAGGAGTTCCGGCGCTCCTTCCCCGCCGACTACATCTGCGAGGCGGTGGACCAGACCCGCGGCTGGTTCTACACCCTGCACGCCCTCTCGACCCTGCTCTTCGACTCCATCTGCTTCCGCAACGTCATCTGCCTGGAGCTGATCCTGGACGAGAAGGGCGAAAAGATGAGCAAGTCGCGGGGGAACGTGGTGGAGCCGTGGCCGGTCATTGAGGCCCACGGCGCCGACGCCGTCCGCTGGTATATGTTCACCGCCTCGCCCCCCTGGTCGCCGCGCCGCTTCTCGGCCAACCTGGTGGCCGAGTCCCTGCGCCGCTTCCTGCTCACCCTCTGGAACACCTATGCTTTCTTCGTTACCTACGCCAACCTGGACGGCTTCGACCCCATCAGGGCGCCCCGGGGCGAGCCGGGCGACCTGGACCGCTGGGTGCTCTCGGAGCTGGGGCGGCTGGTGCGCCGCGTCACCGAGGAGATGGAGTCCTACAACCCCACCGACGCCGGCCGCGCCATCGGCGAGTTCGTGGACGACCTGTCCAACTGGTATGTGCGCCGCAGCCGCCGTCGCTTCTGGAAGTCGGAGAGCGACGACGACAAGCTGGCGGCCCACCACACCCTCTACACCTGCCTGGTGACGGTGGCCAAGCTGCTGGCGCCCTTCACCCCCTTCGTGGCCGAGGCCATCTACCAGAACCTGGTGCGCTCGCTGGACGCCGACGCCCCCGAGAGCGTGCACCTAGCCGACTGGCCCGACCCCGACTCCTTCCCCCAGGACGAGGGGCTGATGGCGGCCATGCGCCTGGCCATGCGCATCACCAGCCTGGGGCGGGCCGCCCGCAGCAAGGCGGGCATCAAGGTGCGCCAGCCCCTGCCCCGCCTGGTGGTCAGGACGCGCTACCCGGTGGAGAGGGAGGCGGTCCTGCGTCTGGCGCCCCTGGTGCTGGACGAGCTGAACGTGAAGGCCCTCGCCCTGGCCGAGGACGAGGCCGATCTGCAGGGCCTCACCGTGGCCGCCGACGAGGCTGGCTACGCCGTGGGGCTGGACACCAGCCTGACGCCGGAGCTGCGGGAGGAGGGGCTGGCGCGGGAGCTGGTGCACCGCATCCAGAACCTGCGCAAGGCGGCGGGCCTGGAGATCTCCGACCGCATCGTCACCTACTACGACGGCTGGCCGGAGCTGCGCCAGCTTCTCCTGCGCCACGGCGAATACGTCCGCCAGGAGACCCTCTCCCTAGAGCTGGTGGAGGGCGCCCCGCCCCCCGACGCCTTTGCCCAGGAGCAGGTGCTGGACGGCCAGCGGGTGCTGCTGGCCGTCAGGCGGGCGGGCTAGGCCCCTCGCCCCGCTCCCCGCCGCCCCTGACCACCTGCGCCGTCACCTCGGCGCCGTAGAAGGCGATGGAGGTGCTGAGGTAGACCCAGAAGAGGAAGGCGGCCACCGCCCCCAGGGAGCCGAACACCAGGTCGAAGTTGGCGAAGTTGCGCACGTAGAGGCCGAACAGGGCCTTGGCCACCTCGAACAGCACGGCTGCCACCGCTGCCCCGGGCAGCGCCTGTCGCAGCGTCGGCGGGCGCGCCGGCACCAGCCGGTAGAGGAGCAGGAAGGCGGCCCAGGAGACGGCCAGGGGCAGCAGATAGACCGGCAGCAGCCAGAGGGCGCCCACCAGGGGCTGGACCCCCTCGGGCCCCTGGGCACGGGCGCTGGCCAGGGCCAGGCCGGCGCTGGCCCCCACCGAGCCCACCACCAGCAGCCCCAGCAGCCCCATGGTCACGAAGTCGGTGAGCTTGGCGCGCAGGAAGGGGCGCCCCTCGGCCTCGAAGACCAGGTTCAGGCTGCGGCGCACCGCCCCGAACATGTTGCTGGCGCTCCAGGCCGAGCCCAGCAGCCCCAGCAGGCCCAGGCCGCCGCTGGCCGGCCCGCTGACGGCGCGGAACAGGTCTTCCAGGTCCCGGCGCCCCTCGCTGGGGCTGAGGGGCAGCGCCTCCAAGAGAGCGTCTATGGCCCGTCGCTGCAGGTCGGGGTCGCGCAGGACCAGGGCGGCCACCCCCGCCGCGAAGATGAGCAGCGGGAAGAGCGAAAACATGACATAATAGGAGACGGCCGCCGCCAGCAGGGAGCACTGGTGTCGGGAGTAGTCCCTCGCGGCGGCCACGAGGAGGCGGAGGAGGGTGCGGGCGGTGGCCAGGCGGGGGTGGTTGGCGGCCCTGGCGACCACGGCGCGCAGGGGCACGAGCATGGCCACCGCCCATGATAGCACGGGCTTGACCGGGGGCGTGGGGCCGAAGCTATACTCGGGGGAGACTGCCAATATGCCGCGACTGGGAGAGCTGCTGGAACAGGCACGGCTGGAACGGGGCCTCTCCCTGGAAGACGTCGAGCGGGCCACCCGCATCCCCATCAAGTATCTGGTGGCCCTGGAGAAGGAGGACTTCTCTCACCTGCCCCCGCCCGTCTACGCCCGCGGCTTCGTCCGCACCTACGCCGCCTATCTGGGCCTCGACCCCCGCCAGGCCCTCTCCCTCATGCCGGTGCCTGAGGAGGAGGTCAAGCTGCGGCCCCTGACCAGGGTGGAGCGCCCGCGCCCGTTGCCCAGCGGCGCCCTGGGGCTGGTGGCCGTCCTGGCCGCTATCGCCCTGGCCCTGGCCGCGGTGGTGGGCCTGGGCCGGGAGGGGCCGGCCGCCTTCGGCCCCTCCGGCCGCGCCAGCCAGATGCCCCCGGGCACGGTGCCGCAACTGGTGGGCAAGAACATGGCCGAGGCCGCCGCCGAGCTGGAGGCGCGCGGCCTGGACTACCTGCTGGTGGCCATGGACAGCGGCCAGGAGGACGACGGCCGCGTGGTGGCCCAGCTCCCCGCCCCCGGCGAGCGCCCCGGCTCCGGCCAGCCGGTGCTGCTGGTGGTGGAGGGCCGCTGATCGGGCGCCCCCTTCGCCTATGCCCGCTGCCGGCAGCGTACCCGTCCGTGACCGCCCCTCCTTCCTCGCCCTGGGCCTGGGCCTCGCCCTGGGCCTGGTGACGGGCACGGTGGGGGCCGTGGGCTGGCGCTGGGTGCGCCCCTGGCCCTGGCCCGACCCCCCGCACCTACAAGGAGAGGAGTTCCGCTTCCCCAGCCTGGACGGGACGCCCCTGCGCGGCCTGTGGCTGGAGGGGAGGCCGGGGCTGCCGCCGGTCGTTCTCTGTCACGGCTACTTCCGCAGCCTGGCCGAGCCCTACGACATGGGCCTCTACCTGAACGGGCTGGGCTATCCGGCCCTCCTGTTCGATTTCCGCGGCTGCGGCAAGAGCGGCGGCCGCTACACGACCCTGGGCGCCAGGGAGGTGCTGGACGTGCTGGCGGCGGTGCGAGAGGCACGGGCCCGCGGCGGCGACGGCGTGGTGCTCCTGGGCATCTCCATGGGGGCGGCGGCGGCCATCATGGCGGCAGCGCGGGAGCCACGGGTGCGGGCCGTCGTCGCCGACTCGCCCTACGCCGACCTGGAGGGGCTGCTCGCCCACCGCCTGCGTCGCGTCCTGCCCCTGACGCCCCTGCTGCCCCTGGGGAAGGTCAGCCTGCGCCTGGGCGAGCTGCTGGCCGCCTTCCGGGCGCGGGAGGTGCGGCCGGCCGACTTCGTGGCCGCCATCGCCCCCCGCCCGCTGCTACTGATCTACGGCGAGAAGGACTCCTTCGTGCCGCCGGAGCAGCGGGAGGAGCTGTTCCGCCGGGCGGGCGAGCCCAAGGAGATGTGGGTCGCCCCCGGCTCGGACCACGCTATGGCCCGCCTCGACCATCCTCAGCGCTACCGTCAGACGGTGCGGGACTTCCTGGAACGATACCTGAGCGCCGGCGGCTAGTAACGGCCGTCGTTGAGGGCGCGGATGACCTCGGTGCGGTAGTCCACCAGCTCCATGTCCAGGCGCTGGGAACGGACGTAGTCCACCACCGCCGTCAGCACCTCGTGGGCGTGGCGCTCTGAGTTGCTGACGCAGGAGATGCCGATGGAGACCATCTGCCAGAGGTCGTGGTCGTCCACCTCGGCCACCGAGACGTTGAACCTGTTCTGCAGGCGGGCGGTGAGGGAGCGCACCGCCTGGCGCTTGCCCTTGAGGGAGTGGTTCTCGGGCAGGCGCAGCCAGAGGCGACAGAGGCCCACGGTCATCATGGCGCTGGGTCCTCGCTGCGAGAGGCATACCAATCTTCGGGCGCGGGGGCCTGGGCCGTCAAGGGCGGCAGGTCTTCGGGCCGCTCCAGCCCGAAGTGCTCCAGGAAGCGGAAGGTGGTGCCGTAGAGGTAGGGGCGACCGGGGCGGTGGGCGCGCCCCACCTCCGTCACCAGCCCCCGCTCCTTCAGGGAGGCCAGGGCCCGCTCGCAGCCCACGCCGCGGATGGCCTCGATCTCGCCGCGGGTGATGGGCTGCTTGTAGGCGATGATGGCCAGGGTCTCCAGGGCGGCCCGCGAGAGGCGGTCGGGGTGGGAGAGGCCCATGAAGCGCTCCACGTAGGGCGAGGTCTCGGGGGCGGTGGCCATCTGGGCCGCCTGGCCGTGGCGCAGCAGGCGGACGCCGCGGCCGCGGCACTCCCGGGCCAGCTCCTCCAGGGCCGCCTCCACCGCCTCCTGGCTGGCGCCGGCGATGTCGGCCAGGACGGCCACGGGCACGGGGCCGTCGGCCACAAAGAGGACGGCCTCCAGGACGGCCTTGAGGGGCGGCGTTCGCTCCTCCATGGGTGCAGGGGCAACGGCCCCCGCAGGCCATGATAGCGGGGCGGGGGCCGCCCTCCAAGGGCCGCCCTAGTTCTGGCGGACGGAGTAGCCGCAGACGGGGCAGACCCAGCAGCGCTCGCCGTGGGCGATAGGTCCGCCGCACCAGGGGCAGCGGGGATGGGTGTAGAGGGGCAGCTTCATCTGCACGCCGACGTAGCTGACAGCCATGCCTTCCTCCCCTTCCAGAACGTCCGTTCCAATCCTAGAACATGCGTTTCACTCTGTCAAGGGGGCTGCGCCCTCGTCCCACGAAGAGGTCTGGACTGCGCCTTACAACGCGCAGCGGGCTTGCGATGGCGGCTCCTGCACGCCGTCAGGTTTTAACCGTCGCTGCCGGTCATCGGGTGATACATGGATTTCTGCCCTTCTGTGCGAGACAGTCCCGCGGGGTGTGCTGTCGCTCTCGGGGCATACCGCCGATCGCCGAAGGCGCCCTGCGGGAGCTAGGGCATCAGGCCAGGGGCAGCTTTCAGGCGGTGGTGTGGGCCTCTGCGCGGGAGGAGCCCCAGAGTATCGCGGCCAGTGCCCGCGGACATGGCCGGCGCCGTCGGCGGGACGGGGGACGGTTCGGCGCGATGTCCTGGCTCGGTGGGCTCCCTCGGCGCTGGTTGGCTTCCTGCCCAGAGCTGGGAAGGTGACCCTCGCCTCCTCGAGCGCGCCCGGGCGTCAGCGGAACGCTACTCGAGGTGCCTTCAGGCTATGACGCCTTCGATAACCAGGGCCTGTATCTCTTCTTCGCCGAGGCCGAGGAAATGACGCAGCACCTGCTCAGTGTGCTCGCCCAGCAGAGGGGCGCGGGAGACGGGCAGCCGTTGACCGTGCCAGGTGAAAGGCTGGTTCTGGACGATGAACTCGACGCCGGTGGGGTGCACGAATGACACCAGGAAGTCCTGGATGGCCGGTTCACCGTCCACCAGATCGCCGATGTGCTCCACCGGGCTGGCCGGTATGCCCGCAGACTGGAGGAGCTCCGTCACCTGCCAGGCGTCCTGCGTTGCTGTCCAGGCGGCGACGATGGCCTCGATCTCGTCCTCGTGGTCGCGGCGGCCCTCCACGTCCTGGAGGTCGGGGCGGGCTGCCAGGTCCGGCCGGCCCATCAGCAGACAGAGAGCCTGCCACTCGAGGACGTTGCGCACAGCGATGGCCACCCAACGGTCATCTCCCGCGCAAGGGAAGACGCCGTGCGGCACGAGATAGGGCGAGCGGTTCCCCCGTCGGGGCGCTTCCTGGCCGTCGGTCAGGTATTCCAGCAGTTCCGTGTCCAGCAGGTGGATGCCCGCCTCATACTGGGCGATCTCGATGCGCTGGCCCTGGCCGGTCTGCTCTCTCTGCAGCAGGGCCGCCATGATGGATGCGGCCGCCAGCGGCGCCAGGGTGAAATCGGTATGAACGGTGCCCAGGCCCACCGGTGGGCGATCGGCGAACCCCGTGTGGCCGGCCAACCCGCACAGGGCCACTACGCCATTGCCCACGGCCCGCCAGTGCCTGTGCGGGCCGACGCTGCCCATGACCGGGAAGCTGGCGACGATGATGTCCGGACGCAACTGCCGCAACTGCTCGTAGCCCAGCCCCCACTTCTCCATCTGTCCGGGAGAGAAGTTGTCCGTCACCACGTCGAAGTGCGGCACGAGGCGATAGACCAGCTCGCGGGCCTTGGCCTTGCTCATATCTAGGGAGATGCTCTTCTTGCCGGTGTTGCAGTCCTGGAAGAAGGCGCCCGTGTCTATGCTGAACCGCTCCAGCGGGTGATGGTACAGGCGAACCTGGTCAATGCGCGTAGTCGACTCCACCCTGATGACCTCAGCTCCCAGATTGGCCAGGATCTCGGTCACCAGCGGCCCGGCTGCCTGCCAGCAAAAGTCGAGCACGCGGTAGCGTCGCAGGGGCAGATCAGGGGTCAATCTCGCCCTCCTCCTGGCCAGCGAGGGTGGCTGCCACGCCCCGCTCGAGGAGCGCGGCCACATCCGTCTCCGTCAGGCCGGCCAGTTCCAGCAGGACCTCTCGGGTGTGTTCGCCCAGGCGGGGCGCCGGCCTGAGCTCGGCCTCGAAGGCGGATGAGCGGATGGCGGAACGTGGCAGGCGTATGTGGCGCCCCAGGGCCGGATGCCAGACATCACGATAGAAGCCCCGGGCTTCCAGGTGAGGGTCGGCGGCGATATCGGCTACCGTATTCACCGGCAGCACCAGTAGCCCCAGTTCCTGGCCACGGCGCACCACCTCGTCCCGGGGCAGCGCAGCGCACAGCTGGGCCACGGCTGCTTCGATTTTGTCCCGGTGGACGGTTCGATAGACGGGGTCTTGCCAGCACTCGGCCATCAGTTCCGTGGAGCCGGTGACCTCTTCCAGCCATTGCAGGAAATTGCCCCACCGCGGCGGCCAGATGCTGAAGGAGACCCAGAGGCCATCCTGGCACTGGTAGGTGGTCCGGCCCGAACGGATCAGGGCAACCCTCCCCTGTCCCAGGACGGGGTATTCGAGACCCAGCAGCCCTGCCCGTCGAGCGATCGCCCCCTGCCAGCGCCAGAGGTTTTGGTTGGCGGCCTGGATGATGGTGGACATCACCGCTTCCTGCAGGCCCACCACCGCCCGCCCGCCCCTCCCCTCCAGCCGCCTGGAGACGATGAGAGCGACGGCAGCGGCGCAGGCCACCAGGGACAGCTGCTTGTAGGCCAGGTTGCCTGCCGGCCGCTCGGGGGGACGGTCGGGAAAGCCGTTGCAGTAAAGGAGCCCCCCTGCCGCCACCGCCACCAGGTCCGTCACCTGTTGCTCCGGCCTGTCTCGACGGAAGACGGCGTCCACCACTCCCACCTGAGGGTGGACGGCGGCCAGCCGGTCTTCGGCGAAGAAGCGATGGGCCAGGGGCGACTTCTCCAAGGGGGCTATCACCACGTCCACGGCGGTGGTGATCCGGTCGAGAAGTTCCCAGGCGTCGGCGGTGTCCAGGGCGAGGGCGAGGCTGCGTTTGCCAGCGTTGTAGAGCAGGTGTGGCAGGGAGCGCTCCAGCCCGGGCCGCCCGCCGACGAAGGGGCCCCGCCGCCGCAAGCGGTCCCCTGTCATCGCCTCGGCCCGCACCACTTCGGCCCCCAGCTCGGCCAGGAAGCGGGCGGCCAGAGCGGTGGCCTCGTCTCCCAGGTCGAGGACTTTGACCCCGTGCAAAGGCGGGTTGACCATCGTTGGCTGGCCTCGTGGTGCGCTCCTCAGCTGCGGGCGCGTTCCTCGGGCGGGTGGCTGCCCCGGTAGAAGTCGGAGAGGCGTATGGCCAACAGCTGCATGCGCACGTCGTCTTCCAGGGTGGGGAAGAGGGCCCTGTTCACCGACTCCTTGACCAGGCCGATGTAGCCATAGCGCTGGGTGCCGATTTGGGCCAGGCGGGAAGCCAGCTCCTCTACCTCCTCCTCCAGCTTGCCCGGACTGGCCACGGCGGTGACCAGGCCCATCTGATAGGCCTCCTGGGCGCTGATGAACTTGTCGTCGAAGATGAGCTTCATCGCCCGCTTCAGCCCCACGTATCGGGGCAGGAGCACCGTGGCGTTGATGACCACTCGGATCTTGGTCTCGGGGTCGGCAATGGCGAAGTCGGCGGCCAGCATCAGGTCCACGGCCGAACCCATGCAGTAGCCGTGCACCTGCGCTATCACCGCCTGGGGGATGCGCCTGATCAGTGACACGAGCTGGAAATAGGGATGGCGCTGGACGCCGAAAAGCTCGATGTGCTCGCAGTGATAGGGGTTCACCCAGGGGAAGTCTGGTATACGACCGCCCTCCCCCTCCTTCAGATCGTCGCCCGAGCAGAAGGAGGGACCGGCGCCGCGCAGGATGATGACCTTGACATCCGGCCGACGCCCAAGGCGCGTCAGGGCGGACATCACTTCGTCGCCCAGAGAGGTGCTGAGGGCGTTATGCCTTTCGGGCCGGTTCAGGGTCAGGCGGCTGATGGTTCCCTCTTCGACGATCAGTTGTTCCGACATGTCTACTCCCCTCCTCGTTTGTTGACTGAGCAGCGGGCCACACTGTCCCTACCCCCTAGCGCACATGCCGCAGTCGCGGATCCAGCGCATCTCTGACCCAGTCCCCGAACAGGTTCCCGCTCAGGGAGACGAGGACGATGGCCGCAGCGGGCACGCCCACCAGCCACCAGGCGGTGGTGAGCAGATGCCGCCCCTCGGACACCATGCTTCCCCAGGAAGGAGTCCCGAGGCTGACGCCTACGCCCAGGAAGCTGAGGGAGGCCTCGATGAGGATGACCGAAGCCACCTCCAGGCTGGCCACTATCAGGATGGGGTTGAGGACGTTGGGCAGGATGTGACGCGCCAGCAGCCAGAGGGTTCCTGCGCCGTAGCTGCGGGCGGCCAGCACGAATTCCCGTTCCCGCAGCGACAGCACCTCGGCGCGCACCACCCGGGCATAGGCCGACCAGGTCCATACCACGATGATGAGGATCACGTTGCGCAGGCTGGGCCCGAATATCGCCGCCAGCAGCACCGCGAAGAGGATGGCAGGCATGGCCAGTTGCACGTCAACCACCCGCATCATCAACTTGTCGAAGAGGCCCAGTCGCCAGCCGGCCAGGATGCCCACCAGGGAGCCGAAGGCGGCCGACAACGGCACCGTGACGGCCACCACCAGCAGGGAGACGCGGGCGCCGTAGACGGTGCGACTGAGGATGTCCCGCCCCAGCTGGTCGGTGCCCAGCGGGTGCGACCAGCTACCCCTGCTCTGCCATACTGGCGGCTGCAGCCGTTCCACCAGCACCACTTCACGGGGGTCCTGCAGGGCCAGCAGAGGGGCGAAGATGCCCGTGAACACGAAGAGCGCCAGGATGCCGCCCGGCACTACCAGACCCAACGTCCGGCGAAAGTGGCGCACCCCCGGCAGCCGCGCCTGGCGCAGCGCCGATTCAAGAGTCGCCGACTCGGAAGCTACCGTCATAGCGATTCGGCCCGGATGCGGGGGTCTATGTAGCGGTAGGAGAGGTCCACGATGATGTTGGCCACCACGATGGATATCGAAAAGAGGATGATGCCCGTCTGGACGACGGGATAGTCCGATGACTGGATGGCACCGATGATGAGGCGCCCCAGCCCGGGCCAGGCGAACACCGTCTCGATAATGACCGAGCCGGCGATGAGTCGCCCGGCCTGTATTCCCAGAAGGGTGACCACGGGCAGCAAAGCATGACGCAAAGCGTGGCGCCAGATGACGGTGCGCTCGTGCAGGCCTTTGGCCCTGGCGGTGCGTACGAAGTCGGAGCCAAGAACCTCCAGCAGCCCGGAGCGAGTGAAACGCATGATGCCCGCCGAGGTGAGGGTGCCCAGGGTTATCGTGGGCAAGATATAGGACTTCCATTCAGCGGCGCCGCCGGTGGGGAACCAATCGAGCCGCACGGCGAAGAAGAAGATGAGCAGCAGCCCCAGCAGGAAGCCGGGCACCGCCTGCCCCAGCAAGGCCATCAGCCGCGCGAGCAGGTCGAGGAGAGAGCCCCGCCGGATGGCCGCCACTATACCCAGGGGAATGCCCAGCCCGAGGGAGAAGGCCAAGGCGAGGACGCCCAGCTGGACGGTCTTCCCCGCCCGGTCTTTCACCTCCTCCACCGCCGGGCGGCCGGTGCGGAAGGAGCGCCCCATGTCCAGCCTGGCCGCATCCCAGAGGAAGTCCCGGTATTGCACCAGCAGGGGCCGCTTGAGCCCGTAAGCCTCCTCGATGCGCTCTATCTCTTCGGTGGTGGCGTCCACCGGCGCCAGGTAAGAAACGGGGTTGCCGATGACCCGGCTCACGAAGAACACGACGGTCACCACCGTGAAAACCACCGAGGCGCCAGCCACCAGACGGAAGGACAGAAGGCGCAGGAACGTCACCGATGCCCCTCGCCTGCACTAGGCAGGTAACACCTTGAACTCCCAAACCTGCGGGGCCGTGGGCAGGCGATCGGGGCCTCCATCGGGCTCCCACACCACCCGGTTGCTATTGAAGACGCTAGCCTGGACGGTCTCGTGCAGGAAGAGCCAGCCGGCCCCTTCGTAGTGCGCGATCCATGCCCGTTTCAGGATCTCCTTCCGCCGCTCGGGGTCGAACTCAGCGCTCTCCTCCTCGAACAGTCGTTGCAGGCCCAGTTCGGGCAACAGCGCCTGGTTGTAGAACCCGTTGTCCGCCCAGAAGGCCACAGCATTGCTGTTGGGGTCCAGGGTGGGAGAGCTGAAAAAGTAAAAGAGGCCCGGGGCCTCGTGCCGCCGCATCACCGGCAGCATGTCGGCGAAGGGCATGGTGATGATGCGGGTGCGGATGCCGATGCGGGCCAGATCCTGGGCCACCACCTGGGCAATCTGCTCCACCTTGGGCAGGAAGCCGGTGGGCACGTAAAAGTCCATCTCGAAGCCATTCTCGTAGCCCGCCTCGCGCATGAGGGCCCTGGCCCGGGCCGGATCGTATTTCCAGGTCAGGTGCTCTATCTGTCCCCTGGGGAAGCCGAAGGAGAGGGACGACAGCCCGTATGAATAAGGCTCCCTGCCGGTGAGCAGGGTGCGAATGTAGGTGTCCCTGCCACAGCCAGGTTGGCAGCGACGCGCACCCGCTTGTCCAGGAAGGGGTTGGGGCCGCCGGTCCTGGGGTCGGTCTTGACGTGGGTGTTCCATTGCACGTGGTGGCCATTACCTGCGACGATCCAGACCACGTTGAATCCCCTTCGCCCCTCGAACTGCTTGGCCAGTTCCAGGTCCATGTCGGGCACCACGTCGAACTCCCCTGCTTCGAGGCCCGCGGCCTGCGAGAGGGGCTCCGGCCGCACGTAGTGGATCAGGTCCTTGAACCAGGGCTTCCACGGCCCGTATTCCGCGCCGCTGTCAATGAAATACGAGTCGTTGCGGGTGCTCCTCGTCTCCGTGTCGGGAATGCGGGAGACGAAGCGGAAGGGGCCGAAACCGACGGGCCGTAGGGAGAACTCGCGGTCACCCACCTGCTTGATGTAGTTGCGGGGCACCATGTTGATGACCGTCATGTTGGCGGGGATGGACACGTCCTTCCTCGCCACCTCCACCCGCAGGGTCAGCCGGTCCAGCACGCGGAACTCGCCCAGGGGGTCTATGAAGTTCTTACGACCGCTGGTCCAGTCGTTGCGGCCAGCATACTCGCCCCGCTGGCCCACGCGCTCCAGGCTCCACTTGAGGACTTCGGCATCGTAGGGCTCACCGTCGTGGGAGACGATGCCATCGCGCAATCTGATGATGAGTGCGCTGTTGTTGTCCACCCACTCGAAGGTGGCCATGTGGGGCGCGACGTTGTTGGTCACCGGATGGGGGACAAACAGGGTGCCGAAGTGCGCCCCACCGTTGTAGTAGTTGGACACCCCGCCCACTTCCTGAGGGTCCAGGTGCCCTCGGTCTGCCTGGATAGCCACCCGGAGGGTGCCGTTGGGATCGAAGTTGGTCTGCCCGGCCGGCTCCTCACCCCCTTCACCACAGGCGGCGCTCAGGCCCACGGCGCCCAGGGCGGCGGCTGCCGCGCCGCCCAGGAAACGCCGCCGGCTGATGCGCGTCTTCCCCACTGACCACCGGTAATCGCTCATGACTCTGCCCTCCTGCTCTGGAGCACAATCCAGCCACTCGGTAGCAATCCCTAGGATGGCCCTGCCCGGCGGGTGCTGCTGGACAGAACTATGGGACGCCTATACCACGGGTCAGGCATCCCGTCAATAGGCGGTGCTTCATCTAGCGGGACAATGAGCGTATTTCCGTCTCGCCGCGACGGGGCAGCGGCTGGGGGCCCGAAGATGGGGCGTGGGGGCTATTGGCGGGGGCGGGGTTGTGGGCTACAATAGTTGAGGCGCGTAAGCGACTACCCGGGAGAGTCGGAGCATGGCCGAGCCGTTCGATAACTACCTCGACCTCATCGAGGCGGCCCGCGAGCTGGGCATCCACCCCCAGAGCCTCCGCCGCCTCATCAAGCAGAAGAAGGTGCCGGCCATCATGTTCGCCGGCAAATACCTCATTCCCCGCGACCAGTTCGAGATGTTCAAGGCCACCTACGACCCCAGGCCAGGACGCAAGCCCGTCCGCCGCCTCCTCTAGGCCTCCTCCAGCCCGGTGGCGGCCGCCCGCCGCGAGCGGATGTATTCGATGCTGCGGCGGAACCACTCCTCGTCTATCTTCCCGCTCACCATCAGGTAGTTCAGGATCTGCTCCAGGGTGAGGATGGAGGTCAGGTTCAGGCCGTAGCTCTTCAGGCGCTGGCGCGCCCCCTCGTTGCGGTCCACCAGCACCAGCACGTCCCGCACCTGCAGGCCGGCGTTGATGTGCAGCCAGGCGGCCGTCTCGATGACGTTGGTGCCGCTGGTCACCAGGTCGTCTATCAGCAGCACTCGCTCCCCCCGCTGATAGACCCCCTCCAGGAAGGGCTCCGACGAATCCTTCCCCTTGGGCGGGTGAATGTAGACCAGGGGCACCTTGGCCACCAGGGAGAAGGCCAGGGCCAGGTGCAGCCCGCCGAAGGGGATGCCCGTCACCCGCTGGAAGGGGAGGATGTGGGGCCGCGCCATCCCCTGCAGGGTGCGCACCGTGTCCCACATCACCCGCGCCGTGCGCCACAGGGCGCGGGGGTTGCTGGTGAGCAGGCGCAGGTTGACGTAGACGGGCGAGTGGAGAGTGGTCCGCCCGAGGGTGAAGTCGCCGAACTGGATGGCCCCCAGGTCCCACAGGACCCGGGCCAGCCAGAGGTTCTCAGGGTCGCGGCGCTGGGGCATGGGGCATGAATAAGGGCCCTCTCGCTCCTTCAGGGGGCCTCACAAAGACCAGTGGCCAACATATCACCGCCCCTGGGCGCCGTCAAGCGCCGCCGGGCCCCTTTCACGGCGCGACCCGGCCGAAGGGCCGGGCCGGCGGCGCCAACGCAGCGATGGCCACCCCTCGGCCTCGTCCTGTATCATGATGCCAACCTGGCCCACCGGCGGAGGAGAGAGATGACCGGCGACCCGGAACGGTGGCCCCAGAGCGACGACCCCCAGGTGCTGGTGGCCTGGGTGCAGCGCCGCTGGCACCGCACCCTCATGGCGCCCCTGGGCATCCGGCTGCTGGAGCTGGGGGACGGCCGCGCCCTGGGCGAGCTGACGGTGCACGACGGCGTGCGCACCCCCGTCGGGCCGGTCCACGCCGGCGCCATCGTCGCCCTGGCCGACACCATGGCCACCGGCGCCGCCCTTACGGCTGTCAACCGACCGGGGGAGCCGGAGCGCTTCCCGGTGGCCGTTGACCTGAGCGTACAGCTGGTGGGCAACGTGGACCAGGGGCGCCTGCGGGCCGAGAGCCAGGTGGTCCATCGCGGCCGCACGCTGGTGGTGGTGCAGACGCGGGTGACCAGCGCCGAGTCGGGGCGGCTGCTGGCGCTGATGACCAGCACCCACTTCGTGCCCCCCGCTTAGGCGGCCCGGGCTCGCCTCGCGCAGAGGCCCGTGCCGCGGCTCGAGCGCCGATGCCGGCCTGGAATCGCGCGCTGCTCTGCAGCCCTTTTCGACAGGACGGGGCGCGGGCGCCCTTGACGGGCGCGGCAGGGTATGATAAACAGTTACCGCATACGTAAAAGGGAGGTCAGCCTTGGCCCAGGAGACCGCCACCCAGGAGCAGGTCAAGGAGAAGAAGGTCAGGCCCCTCGTCCCCTTCCTGCGCGTGCCCGACGGCTGGCCCGACGAGCCGGCCTACATCTTCGGCTCCCGCTGTCAGGAGTGCGGCGCCCTCTTCTTGGGCGAGCGCTACGCCTGCGCCCGCTGCGGCGCCGTGGAGAAGTTCGACGAGGTGCGCCTCTCCGACGAGGGCCACATCTACGTCTTCACCGTCATCCACCAGACCTTCCCTGGCATCGAGGCCCCCTACATCGCCGCCATCATAGACCTGCCCGAGGGCATCTCGGTGCGGGCCAACGTCTACGGCCTCGACCCGAACAAGCCCGACGTCTCCTGGTTCGGCAAGAAGGTGCGCATGAAGGTGGAGAAGATACGGGTGGACCGCGAAGGCAACGACGTGGTGGCGCCCAAGTATTACGTGGTGGAGTAGTCGGCCGCGAGGCAGGAAGGCAGGAGGTGTCGCAATGCGCGAGGTAGCCGTCGTCGGTGTGTCCATGGTCAAGTTCGGCCGCTACAACGACAAGGACGTGGTGCGCCTGGCTTCGGAAGCGGCGGTGGGGGCGCTGCGGGACGCCGGCATCGGCATCAAGGACGTGCAGGTGCTGGTCTCCGGCAACCTCTACCAGGCCAACGGCATGGTAGGCCAGCGCATCGTCAAGGAGATCGGCGCCACGGGGATGCCGGTCATCAACGTGGCCAACGCCTGTGCCACCGGCTCCACCGCCTTCCGCGAGGCCTACCTGGCGGTGGCCTCGGGGGCCTACGACATCGCCCTGGCGGTGGGCTCGGAGCAGATGGGCAAGATGGGCCTCCTGGGCGGCGGCGGTGGCGGCGGCGACCCGGCCTACAACCCCGAGGGCATCATGGGCACCAACCTGATGCCGGGCGTCTTCGCCATGACCGGCGTGGAGCACATGCGCAAATACGGCACCACCATCGAGCAGTTCGCCAAGGTGGCGGTCAAGAACCACAAGCACTCCACCCTCAACCCCTACGCCCAGTACCAGATCGAGACGCCCCTGGAGATGGTGCTCAACGCCCGCATGATCGCCTGGCCCAACACCCTCTACATGTGCTGCCCCACCGGCGACGGCGCGGCGGCGGCCGTGCTCATGTCGGCCGAGAAGGCCCGCCAGTTCACCAGCAAGCCCATCTGGGTGGCCGCCTCGGTGCTCACCTCCGACCCCTGGACGGAGCGCAACCCCACCATGTGGGACGTGAACACCCTCACCCGCATGGCCGCCAAGCAGGCCTACGAGCAGGCCGGCATCGGCCCCGACGAGCTGGACATGGTGGAGCTGCACGACTGCTTCGCCACCGCCGAGCTGGTCCACTACGAGAACCTGATGCTCTGCGGCGAGGGCGAGGCGGGCGAGTTCATTGACAAAGGCATGCCCTACCACCGCAACCTGGGCGGCAAGATCCCGGTGAACGTCTCCGGCGGGCTGCTCTCCAAGGGGCACCCCCTGGGCGCCACCGGCGTGGCCAACATCGTCGAGATCGTCTGGCACCTGCGGGAGCAGGCGGGCGACCGCCAGATACCCGGGGCCAAGGTGGGGCTGGCCCACGTCATCGGCCTCGGCTCCGCCTGCACCATCCACATCCTCAAGCGCTAGGGCAGGAGCGAGCGCGGCGGCAGGGGGAGGCCACCGGCCTCCCCCTCTTCGTCCCCGCTTCCGGTCCCCGTCTGCGATGGGGGCGCGCCCGAGGCCGTCTAGCTGGGTCCGTCGGGCGGGCCGCTTCGGCCTTGACCGGGCGACACGCCCCGGGCATGATAGCGCCGGAAGATGCGCCCCCCGTCCCCGTCCCTGATGGAGGAGGCTGAACGCCTGGCCCTGGCTGCCCTCTCGCGCCAGGGCGCCCGGGCCGAAAGGCTCATGGCGGGCGTTCTCCTCCTGCGCCAGCGGGACGGCCAGGAGCGGCTGGTGCGGGTGCTGGCCCGCCGAGGCCCCCACCATCGGGGTGGGCGGGGCGCCCTGGGCATGCACTGGCTGCTGCCGCCCGGCCCCGAGGAGCTGGTGGCCCTGACCGACGTCGGCAGGCGGCTGGTCTGGCTGTTGCCGCGGCGCGAGTTCGAGGCCCGCGCCCGCCCGCAGGCCGGCGGCCGCCATCACCTCGACTGGCTGGTGCTTCCCCTGGGCCCCTCGTCCCTGCCGCTGGAAGAAGAGTTCGAAGGCTACCTGCTGGGGCGGGAGGGCGTCCCCGACCTCATTCGCGGAGGTGCGCAGCGATGATGGCGCTGGAAGGTGTGCGCGTCCTCGACCTGAGCCGGCTGGCGCCAGGGCCCTTCTGCACAATGCTGCTGGCCGACTTCGGTGCCGACGTCATCCTGGTGGAGGCGCCGCCCGGGGCGGCCCGCATCAGCATGGAGGAGGAGCGGCCCGAGGCCCGTGCCCTGAACCCCCTGAACCGCAACAAGCGCTCGGTGGCCATCAACCTGCGCCACGAAAAGGGGCGCGAGGCCTTCTACCGCCTAGTGGCGGGCGCCGACGTGGTGGTGGAGGGCTTCCGGCCCGGCGTCGTCCAGCGGCTGGGGGTGGACTACGAGACCCTCTCCCGCCTCAACCCCCGCCTGGTCTACTGCTCCCTCTCAGGCTACGGGCAGGACGGCCCCTACGCCTCCCTGGTGGGCCACGACATCAATTACATCGCTGTGGGCGGGGCGCTGGGGCTCACCGGCTGGCCGGGGCAGCCCCCCGCCATCCCCATGAACATCATCGCCGACTTCGCCGGCGGGGGCCTTTATGCCGCCTTCGCCATCTGCCTGGCGCTGCTGGCGCGGGAGCGCACCGGTCGCGGCCAGTATATAGATATGGCCATGAGCGACGGCGTAACCTCCCTCCTCACCTGGGTGGCCAGCCGTTACCTGGCCAACGGCCAGGTGCCCCGTCCGGGCGAAGACCTGCTCAACGGTGGCGCCCCCTTCTACAACGTCTATCGCTGCGCCGATGGCCGCTACCTGAGCATCGGCTGCCTGGAGCCCTACTTCTGGGAGGCCCTCTGCCGCGCCCTGGGGGCCGAGGAGTTCGTTCCTCACCAGTGGGACCGCCAGCGCTACCCGGAGATGTTCGAGTTCTTCCGTCGTCGCTTCCAGGAGCGGACGCGGGACGAGTGGTTCCAGGAGCTGCGACAGCACGACATCTGCGTGGCGCCTGTCTACTCCCTGGACGAGGTGTTCGCCGACCCCCACGTGCGTCACCGGCAGATGCTGGCCGAGGTGCCCCACCCCGCCCTGGGCACGGTGCGACAGGTGGGCGTCGGCGCCAAGCTCTCGGATACGCCGGGCGCCGTGCGCAGCCTGGGGCCGCGGCTGGGCGAGCACACCGACGACCTGCTGCGCGAGGCCGGCTACGGCGCCGACGAGATCGCTGCCCTGCGCCAGGCGGGGGCGGTGGCCTAGGCCGCCCCAGCGTCTGGGGTAAGATAGCGCTGGGGGCGACCCCGTGCCGCCCATGCGCAGCGCCGAGTTCCTCGACCTGGTGCGGGCCTCCCTGCCCGCCCACCTGCCGGAGGCCCTGCGCGACTTCCGCTGGCGTCAGGGGCCTTCCCTGCTGCAGGTCTACTACTGGTACCCCGCCGTCCACTACGAACTGTGGCTGCAGCGGCGACAGGGGCTGGTGGAGGTGGGCCTCCACTTCGAGGGGGAGCGAGAGCACAACTACCGCTGGGCCTCGCTACTGGCAGCGGAGATGCCGCGGTTGCTGGCCGCCCTGGGCCGCCCGGCCGAGCTGGAGGAGTGGACGGGCTGGTGGACGCGCCTCCACTACAGCCTGCCCCTGGAGCCCCTGGAGCCGCCCTTCGCCCAGGAGTGCGTCCGCCACCTGGCCGCTCTGGTGGCTGCCCTGCAGCCGCTCCTGGAGGAGCTGCGGGCCGCCCACGGCCTGGGCGAGAGCAGGCTGACGGGCCCGCCCCGCCAGCGCCAGCGCGCCCGCAGTCGCCGCCGCTGACGAGGAGTGGAGGAGCGGGACTCGAGCGCTTCGCACTCGCCAGCGACGGGGGGAAGGCCCGGGGCATCCGGCGCTGCGAGTCCTGCCAGGCCTACGGCCCGGCCTGGACGTCTCCCCTTTGAGGCCCCTGGCAGGCGCGTGCGAGCGGGTCCAGGGCCGCCCGCTGCCCCATCGGGCCTCGGTGTCAGGAGCCACGCCAGGTGGCCTCGGAGGAGTGCCGGGAGCTCGACCCCGCGCAGGTATGGGGCAGGCAGTTGGCTCCGGGCGGCGGGGCCGATAAGATATGGGGCGGGGGCCACCGTAGCTCAGCGGCAGAGCAGCGGTTTCGTAAACCGCGTGTCGTGGGTTCGAGTCCCACCGGTGGCTCCAGACCTCGACCTTCCCCAGTCCCCGCAGGTGCGCCCTCCCCGCCCGTTGCGTCTATAGTTTTCTGCCGAAACGCTTGACAGCCCCTGTAAGTTGTGCTATGAGTCGCTCAGACTCCGTGCCGGCGGCATGAGGGCTGGCGTCTAGAGGCGGACGGGCCATCGGGGGGCCAGGTGACCGACTACGCGGTCCGGCGCGTCCTCCTCCTGCTGGTGACCCTGCTGGGCGGGTCGGCCCTCCTCTTCTTCGCCATGCGCACCCTGCCGCCCCGCGACGCCATTGACCTGCAGGTCCCGCCCCAGACCCCCAACGCCGAGGAGACCAAGCAGGCCTTGCGCCGCCAACTGGGCCTCGACGGCCCTCTCTACCGCCAGTACCTCTCCTGGCTGAAGGGCTTCTTCACCGGCGACTGGGGCAAGTCCCTGCACAGCCGTCGGCCCATCGTGCAGGAGCTGAAGAACCGCCTGCCGGTGAGCTTCGAGCTGGGCCTCATCGGCCTCTTCTTCACCTGGGCCTTCTCCTTCCCGCTGGGGGTGCTGAGCGCCCTGCGCCAGGATCGGCCGGTGGACTACGTCCTGCGCACCCTGGCCTATGCCCTGGACGCCATGCCTGCCATCCTCATCGGCATCCTGTTGCTGACCTACCTAGCGGTGAACTTCGGCTGGGCGCCCCCCACCACCTTCACCTATTTCTGGGACGACCCCTGGCGCCATGTGCAGATCATGGCCCTGCCCACGGTGGTGGTGGGCATCACCTCGGCGGGGAACCTGGTGCGCTTCACCCGCACTTTCCTGCTGGAGGTGCTGCGCCAGGACTACATCCGCACCGCCCGGGCCAAGGGGCTCAGCGAGCAGGTGGTGCTGGTGCGCCACGCCCTGCGCAACGTCGCCCTGCCCTTCATCACCGTGTTGGGGGCGTCGGTGCCGACGCTGCTCACCAGCAGCGTCATCGTCGAGAACCTCTTCAACCTGCCGGGGATGGGGCGCTACACCTTCCAGGCCCTTATCAGCCTGGACTACCCCGTGTTCGTCACCACCACCGTCTTCTATGCGGTGGTGATCCTGGTCTCGCAGCTCGTCACCGACCTGGCCTACGCCTGGGCCGACCCCCGCGTCAGCTACGCCCGAGGGACGCCGTGATGGAGCGGGAATGGGCGGCGCGCTACCAGCCGGTGGCTCTGGAGGCGGAGGGATGGACGGGGGAGCGGCCCCGCTCCCTGCCCGAACGAGCGCTGGCCGGCCTGGTGCGCTTCTGCCTGCGCAAGCCCCTGGGCGCCTTCGGTGGGCTACTGGTGCTGCTGCTCATCGGCATGGCGCTGCTGGGGCCAGGCTTGCGGATGGGGCCGTTGAGCATACCGCGCCTCGCCCCCTACCACTACAACGAATACGACATCGCCCGCGCCCACCGGGAGCGCTTCCAGGCGCCGTCGCTGGAGCACCCCATGGGCACCGACCAGCGGGGCCGCGACGTCTTCAGCCGTCTGCTCTACGGGGCGCGCATCTCGGTGGCCATCGGCCTGGGCGCCTTCGCCATCAGCACCGTCGTCTCCACCACCCTGACCCTCATCAGCGCCTACTACGTCCGCTCGGTAGACCTGCTGCTGCAGCGCCTGATCGAGATGTTCAACTTCGTGCCCGATTTGCTCATCATCGGGGCGGTGTTCGCGGTGAAGGGTGCCACGCCCCTGGCCCTGGCGCTGGTGCTGGGCGTCCTGGGCGGGCTGAATACGGGGCGAGTGCTGCGGGCGGAGGTGATCCGCATCCGCGGCCTGCCCTATGTGGACGCCAGCAAGGCCATGGGCGCCTCCGACTGGCGTATCATCTTCCGCCACATCCTGCCCAACGTGATGTTCTGGATCATCGTCTCGGCCACCAACTCCGTTTCTCTGGCCATCGTGGCCGAGGCGAACCTGGCCGTGCTGGGCTTCGGCCTGGACCCGGCCCTGCCCACCTGGGGGAATATGCTGGACGAGGCGCGGGAATACGTGCGGCAGGCACCCCACATGGCCATCTTCCCCGGGCTGATGGTGGCCATGACCATCTTCGGCTTCCGGCTGCTGGGCGATGCCCTGCGTGACGTCCTCGACCCGCGCCTGCACGGGGCGCGGCTGCGCCCCTAGGGGGGAGGGGAGAGCGGCGAGGAGCGGGCCGAAGGCGAGGGTCGCGTGCGGTCGCAGGCGAAGGGAGGGAAGAGCCAAATGACGGGCTACTGGCAGAGAGCCCTGCAGCGACGCATCAGCCGCCGCCAGGCCCTGGCCGCCCTGGGCGGTGGGGCGACTCTGGCCCTGGTGGGCTGCCGCCAGGAGGCGCCCAGCGAGGCGCCGCCCCAGGCGGCCCTCAGGCCGGGCGAGATACCTTACGCCTGGCAACTGCCCGACGAGACGGCCAGGGCGGTGCCAGGGGGCATGATCCGCTTCTTCTACACCAACGACATCACCGGCGGCTTCGACCCCTACACCACCAGCAGCCGCAGCTCCACCCTCTTCCTGGTGGACCTGGCCTACGAGACGCTACTGCAACTGAGGCAGGGGCCGGGGATAGACAACCGGCGCATCGAGAACCGGGTGTGGGAGGGGCGCCTGGCCGAGAGCTGGGAGTGGGTGGACCCGACGACCATCGTCTTCAAGATGCGGCGGGGGGTCTACTTCCACAACATCCCGCCCGTCAACGGCCGCGAGATGGACATAGAGGACTGGCGGGTGACCATCCAGCGGCTCCAGGCCAGCCCCTACCGGGTGACGGTGCAGACGGTGGCCGACCTGAACCGGGTGGACTTCCCCGACAGCCAGACGATGGTGGTGCGCCTGAACCACCCCTACGCCCCCGGGCCGCGCCTGTTCGCCTACGGGGCCTCCTCCTTCTGGATCATGCCCAAGGAGGCGGCGGACAGAATGGACCCCAACACCCAGGTCATCGGCACGGGCTACCGGCAGCTGGAGTTCTACCAGCCCTCGGTGACCCTGCGCTTCCGGCGCCACGAGCGCTACTGGCTCAAGGACCGCCCCTTCCTGAACCGCTGGGACTACCCCATCGTCACCGAGAAGGCCAACCGGGTGGCCCAGTTCATTGCCGGCAACTTCCACTGGTATCAGCCGCTACCGGAGGACCTGCTGCAGGTGCGCAAGGACGTGCCCAACGCCCTGGTCTACCGAGCCGACGCCCAGGGCGCCCTGCCCATCAGCTTCTTCGGCTACCGCGACCTGGCCACCGCCCCCTGGCGCGACGAACGCGTCCGCCAGGCCATCTCCATGGTCATAGACCGCCGGAGCCGCTTCGAGTATTTCCGCAACCACCAGGAGCTGCTGCAGAACGGCATAGACCAGCGCCTGCGCTACCACACCCACTTCTGGGCCGGCTCCGTCTTCTGGCTGGACTGGACGAACGGCGACCTGGGCGAGGAATCGAAGTTCTTCCGGTATGACATCGCCGAGGCGCGGCGCTTGCTGGAGGCGGCCGGCTACCCCAACGGGGTGGACATAGACACCTGGTGGCACACGGGCCCCAACTACGGCGCCCAGTATGTGGAGAGCGCCCAGATCCTGAACGACATGTTGCAGCGCAGCGGCCTCTTCCGCGTGCGCCCCCACCCCATCACCTACCAGGAATACCTGACCACCGTCTGGCAGCGGCGCGACTTCTCGGGCCTGGCCCTGGTGCTGCCCTGGACGGGCGTGGACGACGACTTCGATGCCGGCCTCTACGCCATGTATAACCGCAAGTCGGCCGACCTCTTCCGCGGCCTGCCCGACGAGCAGCTGGAGGCGATGCTGGACCGGCAGCGGGCGGAGCTGGACGTGGGGCGGCGCACCCAGCTCATGCACGAACTGCAGCGCTACCTGGCGCGCAAGATGTATGTGATCCCCACCGAGGGGGTCTACGACGTCTTCAACTTCGTCTACCCCTGGGTGCGCAACATCGGCTGGCCCCAGCACTCGTGGTGGCTGGCGCCCGACACGCCCGGTCGCGAGGGCTGAGACGAAGAGCGGGGGAGGGGCCTCGGCGGCGAGGCCCCTCCCCCGGCGAGCACTTGACATAACATGCCATCGCTGCTCGACCCCGCCGGGGCCGGTGGGGTAACATGAGAAGAGACCCATGACCCCCGGGAGGAGGTGCCCTCGATGCCCCTTCGCGTAGGCATCAACGGCTTCGGTCGCATCGGCAGACAGACCTTCAAGGCCATCCGCGACTTCTACCGCGACGAACTGCAGGTGGTGGCCATCAACGACCTGGCCGACCCCGAGACCAACGCCCACCTGCTCCGCTACGACTCCAACTACGGTCGTTACCCGGGCACGGTGGAGGTCGAGGACAACGCCCTGGTGGTGGACGGCGAGCGCGTGCAGGTACTGGCCGAGCGGGAGCCGGCCAGGATTCCCTGGGCCGACCTGGGCGTGGAGCTGGTGGTGGAGTCCACCGGCCGCTTCACCGATGCCGAAAAGGCGGCCGCCCACCTGCAGGCCGGGGCGAAGAAGGTGGTCATCACCGCCCCGGCCAGGGGGGAGGACCTGACCATCGTCCTGGGCGTGAACGAGGGCATGTATGACCCGGCCCGCCACCGCATCATCTCCAACGCCTCCTGCACCACCAACTGCATCGCGCCGGTGGTGAAGGTGCTGCACGATGCCTTCGGGGTGGAGAGGGGCTTCATGACCACCGTGCACGCCTACACCAACGACCAGGTGATCCTGGACACCGTCCACCGCGACCTGCGGCGGGCGCGGGCGGCCGCCCTGAACATCGTCCCCACCACCACCGGCGCCGCCCGAGCGGTGACCGTCGTCATCCCCGAGCTGAAGGGCCGGCTGGACGGCATGGCCTTCCGCGTCCCCGTCGCCACCGTCTCCGTCTGCGACTTCGTGGGCACCCTGCAGCGGGAGGTGTCGGTGGAGGAGGTGAACCAGGCCTTCAAGGAGGCGGCCAACGAGTCCCTGCGCGGCATCCTCGACTACACCGACGAGCCCTTGGTGTCCGTAGACTTCAGGGGCGACCCCCACAGCGCCATCGTGGACGGGCCCTCCACCATGGCCAGCGGCAACCTGGTGAAGGTGGTGGCCTGGTATGACAACGAGTGGGGCTACGCCTGCCGCGTGGCCGACCTCTGCGCCTTCATCGCCCGCAAGGGCCTCTGACGCTCGCCCCGCAACGGACGGGAAAGGGGGCGGAGGCATCCGCTCCCTTTCGCTTGCTTCCCAGACCGACGTAGACTAGAGGATGGCATGTTCGACGCCCTCACCGACAAGCTGCAGGCCGCCTTCCGCCGCCTCGGGGGAAGGGGCACCATCACCGAGAAGGACCTGGACGAGGCCCTGCGCGAGGTGCGCCTGGCCCTCCTGGAGGCCGATGTCCACTTCCAGGTGGTGCGCCAGTTCGTGCAGCGGGTGCGCGAGCGCGCCCTGGGCGCCCGGGTGCACCGCAGCCTCAGCCCCGCCCAGCAGGTGGTAGACATCGTCCACCAGGAGCTGAAGGAGCTGCTGGGGGGCGGACACTCCCGCCTGGAGATGGCCCGCACCCCGCCGACGACGGTGATGCTGGTGGGCCTCAAGGGCTCCGGCAAGACCACCACCGCCGCCAAGCTGGCCCTCCACCTCCGACGCCAGGGCCAGCGGCCCCTGCTGGTGGCCGCCGACCCCTACCGGGTGGCGGCGGCCGAGCAACTACAGGCCCTGGGCCGGCAACTGGGCATCCCCGTCCTGGCAGCCGGCGAGGGGCTATCGCCCGGCGACCTGGCCCGCCACGCTCTGGCCAGTGCCCAAAGCCAGGGGGCCACGGTGGTGCTGGTGGACACCTTCGGCTGCCTGCGCCTGGACGAGGAGGAGATGGACGCTCTGCGCCAGATGCGCCAGGCCCTCTCGCCCACCGAGGTGCTGCTGGTGGCCGACGCCATGACCGGCCAGGAGGCGGTGCGGGCGGCCGAGACCTTCCACGGCGCCCTAGGCCTCACGGGCCTGGTGCTGACCAAGCTGGACGGCGATGCCCGCGGCGGCGCCGCCCTCTCCGTGCGCGCCGTCACCGGCGTGCCCGTCAAGTTCGTGGGCACGGGCGAGAAGCCCGACGCCCTGGAGCCCTTCTACCCCGACCGCTTCGCCGGCCGCATCCTGGGCATGGGCGACGTCCTCACCCTCATCGAGAAGGCCAAGGAGCAGGTGAGCCGCGAGGAGGCGGAGGAGCTGGCCCATCGCGCCCGTCGCGGCGACATCACCCTGGAAGACCTGTTGCTGCAGTTCCAGCGGGTGAAGAAGATGGGGCCCATCCAGCAACTGCTGGGGCTGGTGCCCGGCTTCGCCGCCATCAAGGGGCAGTTGCCGGCGGAGGCCCTAGACGAGCGCTATCTCAAGCGCGCGGAGGCTATAATACTGTCTATGACGCCCGAGGAGAGGCGACGGCCCGAGATCATAGATGGGAGCCGCCGGCGGCGCATCGCCCGTGGCTCCGGCACCACGCCGGCCGAGGTGAACCGGCTGCTGGAGCAATACTGGCAGGTGCGCCGTCTGATGCAGACCATGGCCAGGGCCCAGGGCCGCCAGGTCCTCTCCCGCTGGCCCAAGTCCTGAGAGCGACAGCAGGAGGTGCCGCCTTGCTCCGCATACGCCTATCGCGCATGGGCCGACGCAACCGCCCCTTCTACCGCATCGTGGTGGCCCCGTCCCAGGCCCCCAGGGACGGCCGCTTCGTGGAGATCATCGGCCACTACGACCCCCTGCCCGACCCGGCCAAGGTGGAGGTGAAGGAGGAGCGGGCCATCTACTGGCTGAAGCAGGGCGCCCAGCCCAGCGAGGCCGTGGCCAAGCTCTTCACCCGCCTGGGCATCATGGAGAAGGCCGGTCTGCCACCCTTCGTCTACACCAAGCACCTGGCCCGCGCCCGCGGCGCTGAGCAGGAGTAGGCCCCATGAAGGAGCTGGTGGAGCTGGTGGCCAAGGCCATCGTTGACCACCCCGACCAGGTGGAGGTCACCGAGGAGGACACGGGCGAGCAGATAGTGCTCCGCCTGCGGGTGGCCGACGAGGACATGGGGCGCATCATCGGCCGGCAGGGGCGCATCGCCAACGCCCTGCGCACCCTGCTGCGGGTGGCCGCCGCCCGCCGGGGCGTGCGGGCCATCCTGGAGATAGGCTGACGGGCCTGTGGGAGCATGGGCGCCCGGCGCCCCTGGCCGCCCGACGACGTGCGCGAGGGCTTCGTGGCCGTGGGCAGGGTGGCCCGCCCCTTCGGCCTGGAAGGGGAGCTGGTGGTGGACCCCCTGGCCGACCCGGGCCTCCTCGCCCCCGGCCGCCACGTCTTCCTGGGCGGCGAGCGACGCCGCGTGCTAGCCTGTCGCTGGCAGCGGGGCCGCGCCTACCTGCGCCTGGAGGGCATCCAGGACCGAACCGACGCCGAGGCCTTCCGCCTGCACTACCTGGAGGTGCCCCAGGAGGAGCTATCGCCCCTGGCCGAGGGCGAATACTACTACTTCCAGCTGGTGGGCCTGGAGGCCGTGACCACCGGCGGCCGGCGCCTGGGAAGGGTGCAGGCGGTGATGGAGACGGGCGGCGGCAATCAGGTGCTGGTGGTGCGGGGGCCCTTGGGGGAGGTGCTGGTGCCGGCGGTGGAAGAGTTCGTGCCCAGGGTGGACCTGGCCGCGGGCACCATCGTGGTGGAGGAGGTGCCCGGCCTGTTGCCGGAGCGCTAGGGCCCCGCCACACCCTAGCGCCGCCGAGCCAGCGTCCCGTATCCCCTCGCGCCTAGTCGAAGACCGGCCGAACGGGGAGCGGAGGGCGTCGGCTGTGCTGCGGCCCTCGAGCCGTGCTGCCGGCCCCTCGCGGCATGAGCACAGCGTCTTGACTGGCCGCAGGCGCGTATCTCGCATGGCGACGTGGGCGTGTTCGCGGTCGAGTTTGAGGTGGGCGACCCCAGGGGCCGCCGCTGGCAGCGGCTGGAGGCCCTGGTGGAGGCTGGCTCCAGCTACACCTGGGTGCCCCGCGATGTCCTGGAGCGGCTGGGCGTCCGGCCCGCCTTCCGCCGCCGGTTCGTCACCACCGACGGCCGCATCCTGGAGAGAGACGTGGCCGTGACCCGCGTGCGCCTGGACGGGCAGGTGCTCCCCACCCCGGTGGTCTTCGGCGACCTGGGCGGGCCTGTTATGCTGGGGGCCGTGACCCTGGAGGAGTTCGGGCTGGCAGTGGACCCCCTGGGCCGGAGGCTGCTGCCCGTCCCGGGCTACGCCGCGTAGCTCTCCAGCGCTGTCCCGCGCCGAGGCGCGAACCGGCCTAGCCCCCTTTGCGGCACGAGCCCCCGGGCCCTTGGCCTTGCAGATTAAAGGTTTATAATCGTCGTGACGGCCTCGGGCCGGGGGAACATGGACCAGTCGCGGCTGTCGAGCATCTCCGTCGTCTTCCCCTGCTACAACGACGGCGGCACCATCGCCAGCATGGTGCTGGCCGTGCGCCACCTGCTGCCCAGCCTGGCCGACGATTTCGAGATCATCGTCGTGGACGACGGCAGCAGCGACTACGCCCCCCAGGTGCTGGCCCAGCTCCAGGCCCTGGTGCCGGAGCTGAAGGTGCTCTCCCACGGGCGCAACCGTGGCTACGGGGCGGCGGTGCGCTCGGGGCTGCTGGCGGCCAGCAAGGAGTTCGTCTTCTACACCGACGGCGACGCCCAGTATGACCCCCGCGACCTGGAGCGGCTCGTCGCCGCCCTGGGGCCGGAGGTGGACGTGGTCAACGGCTACAAGGCGGGCCGCGGCGACGCCCCTCATCGTCGTCTGGCGGGAGCCCTCTATAGCGCGGCGGTGCGGCTCCTCTTCCGCCCGCCGGTGCGCGACGTGGACTGCGACTTCCGGCTGATGCGCCGCTCCCTGCTGGAGCGCATCGAGCTGGTGCTGGACAGCGGCGCCTTCTGCGTGGAGCTGGTGAAGAAGCTGCAACTGGCCGGGGCCCGCTTCGCCGAGGTGCCCGTGCGCCACTACCCCCGCCCCTACGGGCGCTCCCAGTTCTTCCGCCCGGGGCGCATCCTGCGCACCTTCCGCGACCTGGCGCGGCTGCGGTGCCAACTATGGGCGGCCAAGGCCGTCGTCCCCGCGGCCGCCGAGCAGGTGGCGGCCCGACACCTCCCCCGCGGGGAGTGAGGGCCTTGGAGCGGGCCGAGTTCGAGGCCACCTATCGCCTGGAGGACGGCCACTGGTGGTTCGTGGGCATGCGCCGCGTCACCGCCTCCCTGCTGGCCTCGCTGCCCGGGGCGGGAAGGTGGGGCCGATTGCTGGACGTGGGCTGCGGCACCGGCGGCAACCTGCTCCTCCTGTCGCGCTACGCCGCCCAGGTAGTGGGGCTGGACGTCTCGCCCACCGCCCTCGACCTCTGCCGCAGCCGCGGCCCCTGGCCGCTGGTGCTGGGCTCCGCCGATGCCCTCCCCTTCGCCGACGCTTCCTTCGACGCCCTGGCCACCTTCGACGTCCTCTGCCAGTTGCCTCCGGGCGCCGACCTGGTCGCCCTGGGCGAGTTCCGGCGCGTGCTGCGCCCGGGCGGGGCGCTGGTGGTGCGTGTGCCCGCCTATCAGTGGCTCTGGTCCGACCACGATCGGGTGCTGCGCACCCACCACCGCTACGCTGCCGGTGAGCTGCGGCGCAAGCTGCAGCGGGCGGGCTTCCGTGTAGTGCGCCTGACATATGCCAACACCTTCCTCTTTCCGGTGGCGGCCGCCCGCCGCCTGCTGCAGCGAGCGGGCGTGGGCAGCGGGCGGACGGACCTGGTGCCGGTGCCCGGGCCTGTCAACGCTGCCTGCCTGGGGCTGATGGGGCTGGAGGCCGCCCTGCTGCGGGCCGTCTCCCTGCCCTTCGGGCTGTCGGTCATGGCGGTGGCGGTGCGGGAGGAGGTCTGATGGACGCCCTGGCCTGGTATCGCGGGCGCCGCGTCCTGGTGACGGGAGGCATGGGCTTCATCGGCAGCAACCTGGCCCGCCGCCTGGTCGAGCTGGGCGCCCGGGTCGCCGTGCTGGACTGCCTCCTGCCCGGGCAGGGGGGCGACCCCCGCAACCTGCACGGGCTGGAGGGGCGGGTGGAGTGCTACGTGGGCGACATGCGCGACGCCGACCTCTGCCGACGGCTGGCCGAAGGGCGGGAGGTGGTCTTCAACCTGGCTGCCCAGACCAGCCACGCCGGCAGCATGGACGACCCCTTCCTCGATCTGGAGATGAACTGCCGCGCCCACCTGACGCTGCTGGAGGCGGTGCGGGCGGTTAGCCCCCAGGCGACGGTGGTGTATACGGGCAGTCGCTCCCAGTATGGGCGCGCCCTCTACCTGCCCGTGGACGAAGAGCACCCCCAGCGCCCCACCGACATCAACGGGGTGCACAAGGCGGCCGCCGAGGCCTATCATCTCCTCTACGGGCGGGTGCACGGCCTGCGCGTCTGCTGCCTGCGGCTGACCAACGTCTACGGGCCGCGCATGCCGGTGCGGGACCCCCGCCACGGCTTCATCGGCTGGTTCGTGCGCCTGGCCCTGGAGGGCGGCACCCTTCGCGTCTACGGCGACGGCAGCCAGCAGCGGGACCTGGTCTACGTGGACGACGTGGTGGAGGCGCTGCTCCTGGCCGGGGCCTCTCCCCGGGCCCAGGGACACGTCTTCAACGTCGGCAGCGGCACCCCCACCACCGTGGGCGAGGTGGCGCGGCTGCTGGTGCGGGAGGCCCGGCAGGGCCGGGTGGAGACGGTGCCCTTCCCCAGGGAGGCGGCCAGCATCGAGGTGGGCGACTTCTACGCCGACTGCCGCAGGATAAAGGCGGCCCTGGGCTGGCAGGCTCGCACGCCACTGGCCGAGGGGCTGGCGCGCACCGTCGCCTTCTTCCGCGAGCACCGCGAGCACTATCTGGGGGGATGACCTTGGTGCCGGTGGTGGACCTGGGCCGCCAATACGACGCCCTGCGCCAGGAACTGGACGAGGCGGTGCGGGCGGTCATGGCCAGCGGCCGCTACATCCTGGGGCCGGCGGTGGAGGCCTTCGAGGAGCGGTTCGCTGCTTACGTGGGCGCCCGCTATGGCATCGCCGTCAGCAGCGGCACCGAGGCCATCCGCCTGTCGCTGCTGGCGGCGGGCATCGGCCGCGGCGACGAGGTCATCACCGTCTCCTTCACGCCGGTGCCGACGGTGGCGGCCATCATGGCCACCGGCGCCCGGCCGGTGCTGGTGGACGTGGACGCCGAGACCCTGACCATGGACGTGGAGCAGGCACGGGCGGTGGTGGGCCCCCGCACCGCCGCCATCGTGCCCGTGCACCTGTATGGCCACCCCGCCCACATGGGCCCGCTGCTGGAGCTGGCCCGTCGTCACGGCCTCTTCCTGCTGGAGGACGCCTGTCAGGCCCACGGCAGCGCCTACCAGGGGCGTCGCGTGGGCGCCCTGGGGAACGCGGGCTGTTTCAGCTTCTACCCCACCAAGAACCTGGGCGGCATGGGCGACGGCGGCATGGTGGTCACCGACGACCCCGTCCTGGCCGAGCGCTTGCGCATGCTGCGCAACCACGGCCAGCAGGAGCGCTTCCACCACGTGCTGCCGAGCCTCAACAGCCGCTTCGACGACCTGCAGGCGGCGGTGCTCTCGGTCAAGCTGCCGCACCTGGACGCCTGGAACGAGCGTCGGCGTCGCATCGCCCGGCGCTACCGCGAGGCCCTGGCCGGGGCGCCCCTGGCCCTCCCCGCCGAGATGCCCTGGGCGGAGCACAACTACCACCTGTTCGTGGTGCGGGTGGAGGGGCGCGAGGCCTTTCGCCAGCGCCTGGCCGAGCTGGGCGTGGCCAGCGACGTCCACTACCCCCTGCCCGTGCACCGACAGCCTGCCTACCGACGCCTGGGCTACCGTCGCGGCTCCCTGCCGGTGAGCGAGTGGGCGGCGGAGCGGGTGGTGAGCCTGCCCATGTTCCCGGAGCTGACCGACGAGGAGGTGGAGAGGGTGGCGGGAGCGGTCAGGGAGGCGCTGGCGGGACGGGAGCGGCCGGTGGCGCCCCTGGGGCGTCAGCGCTGGCCGTCGTAGGGGATGCCCTGGGCCAGGCGGCCCTCATACTGACGGCGGTAGTATTCGCGGAAGGCGGGGTCGTCGAAGATGGCCCGCCACCACCAGGGGTTGTCCCTATACCAGGCCACCGTCCGCTCCAGAGCGGTGGTGAACTCCACCTCCCGCTTCCAGCCCAGGCGCCGCAGCTTGCTGCAGTCCAGGGTATAGGAGCGGTCGTGGCCGGGGCGGTCGGCCACGAAGCGGATGAGGCTGCGGGGCTTCCCCAGTATGTCCAGGATGGTCTCGGCCAGGCGCAGGTTCTCCTGGGGGTTGTCGGCGCCGACGTTGTAGACCTGTCCCGGCTCACCCTCCCGCAGGATCAGGTCTAGGGCGCGGCAGAAGTCGTCCACGTAGAGCCAGTCGCGCACCTGGTGCCCGTCGCCGTAGACGGGCAGGGGCAGGTTCTGGAGGGCGCTGGTGACGAAGAGCGGCACCACCTTCTCCGGGTGCTGCCGCGGCCCCACGATGTTCACCGGCCGCACGATGACCACCGGCAGAGCGTGGGCGGCGTGGAAGCTCAGGCAGAGGAGGTCGGCGCCCGCTTTGCTGGCGGCATAGGGGTTGCGCGGGCGCAGGGGGTCGTCCTCCCGGGCTGGCTGCTGCCAGGTCGTCTCGCCGTAGACCTCGTCGGTGGAGATGTGCACCAGCTTGCGCAGGTGGCGGTGGCGGCGCAGGGCGTCCAGCAGCACGAAGACGCCGTGGACGTTGGTGGCCACGAAGCTGGCCCCGTCCATCAGCGAGCGGTCCACGTGCGTCTGGGCGGCGAAGTTGACGATGGCGTCCACCTGTGCGGCCAGTTCGTTCACCAGGTGCGGGTCGCGCACGTCGCCGCGCACGAAGCGGTAGCGGGGGTCGCCCTCCGCCTCCAGCAGGTTGCTGGGGTTGCCGGCGTAGGTCAGGCAGTCCAGGTTGATGACCTGCACGTCCTGATAGGTGCGCAGGAGGTAGAGGATGAAGTTGCTGCCGACGAAGCCGCAGCCCCCCGTCACCAGCAGGCGCAGACCGTTTCTCATCTCTCGCCGTCCAGCGAGCGGATTCGCGAGTGGTCGGCCAGGGCCAGGCTGAAGCGGCCGCCGTCGCTGAAGGGGCCGCTGACGGCCGCCTGGCGGCCGATGAGGCACCCCTCCAGGGGCCAGGCGATCCGCTCCAGGACGGCCCCGTCCATCACCACGCTGTCGCGCAGGCATACCTCTTCCAGGTGGCAGTCGCGGCCTATGGCCACGTGGGGCCCCAGCCGTGAGCGCCTCACCCAGCTGCCGGCGCCGATGATGAGGGGGCCGGTGAGGTGGCTGCCCTCCACCCGGGCGCCCGCTTCCACCACCACGGGCCCCTCCACCCTCGTGTCGGCGTCCAGAGCGCCCTCGATGCGGCCGGGAAGGCGCTCCAGAGCAATCCGGTTCGCTTCTAGTATGCTGTCCAGCGACCCTACGTCAACCCAGGGGCCCTCCAGAAGACGATATTCGACCGGAAAGCCGCGCTCTATCATCCCCTGCACGGCGTCGGTGATCTCCAGTTCGCCCCGTGCCGAGGGCGAAAGCCCCTCCATGGCCTGCCACAGCCGCCCGTCGAACAGGTAAACGCCCACGATGGCCAGGGACGAGGGCGGCGCCCGGGGCTTCTCCAGCACCCGCAGCACCCGTTGGCCGTCCACCACCGCCACCCCGAATGAGCTGGGGTCGGCCACCGGCTGCAGGAGCAGCTGGCAGGCGGGCCGTCGCTCCAGAAAGGCCTCTACGTGCGGTCGGATGCTACTGGCCAGCAGGTTGTCGCCCAGGAAGACCAGGAAGGGCTCGTCGCCCAGGAAGGGGCGGGCCGTCTGCACGGCGTGGGCCAGGCCCAGGGGCGCCTCCTGGCAAATGTAGGTGACCCGCAGGCCGAAGGCGGCGCCGTCGCCCACCGCCTCCCGTATCTCGGGGGCAGTGTGCCCCACCACGATGCCCACCTCGGTGATCCCCGCCGCTGCCAACTGCTCCAGGGCGTAGAAGAGGACGGGGCGGTTGGCCACCGGCAGCAGTTGCTTGGCGTGACAGTAGGTGAAGGGGCGCAGGCGCGTGCCCTGTCCCCCGCTGAGGACGAGCCCCTTCAGAGGGCAGCGCTCAGCCACGGGCACCCTCCCTCTCCAGTGGTGGAACCCCCTTCCCTTCCGCGGGGGCCCCTCGGCGGCGTCGCCTCCCCCGGCGCACCCTCGGCCGCCACCTCCCCCACCTGAAGGGGCCTCCTACATTAAAATAACGCAACACGCGTCTATTCGCTTCGGGCGGCGGCCACGAATTTTGGCGCCGCCACTGCCCGCGTCCACAGCCTTCGCCCCTCCAGGGCCAGCCACAGCAATCCCACCGGCACGAAGATGACCGCTGCCATGAGCGGCCGGCCGGGGCTCATACGCAGGTGTCGCTGGAACTGGAGCAGCAGCGTCGGGCCGCGGTGGGCGCCCATGAAGCCGATGAGGCTCAGGATGCAGGCCACCAGGGCCGCCCGGTCGGCCAGGGGCGCTGCCATGGCCATCACCCAGGTGATATACCACGGGTTGAAGATGGTGGCGGCGATGGCCAGGTAGAAGAGCAGGGCATGGTAGCAGGAGCGCACCAGCTGCTCCGGCTCCCCCTTCAGCCGCCACAAGAGGACGCCGTAGGGCACCAGGAAGAGGCCCGTGGCGATGGCCACCGCCACGTCCATGGCCGTGGCCCGAGGCAGCACGTCGTTGAGGCCGAAGTAGAGGGCCTCCGACAGGGAGACGTAGAGCCAGGTGCGCTCGTCCATATTCTGGGCGCGGAAGGTCTCCAGCCCCGCCCAGAAGGGGAGCATGACGGCCGCGCCAACGGCCGCCCCCAGCAGCGTCCCCAGGGCCAGCCCCGCCCTTCCCCCCTGTCGCGTGCGCTGCCAGCCGTAGTAGACCAGCAGCGGCAGCAGGATGAAGGTGACGTATTTGCTCATGACCGACAGGGCCAGGGCGGGGAAGGCCAGGTGCCAGCGCTCGCGCACGGCGAAGTAGACGGCCAGCACGGCGAAGAACATCATCACCACGTCGTTATGGCCGTCCACGGCGGTGGTGAACAGGAGCAGGGGGTTCCAGGCGTAGATGGTCAGGGCCAGGCGGCGGCGCTCGGGCGCCACCTGCCCGGCCAGCAGCCACACAGCCGCCGCCGTCAGCAGGTGGAAGGCCAGCGCCAGCGCCTTGTAGGAGAGCACCGTCAGGGCCGGGTGGGCCTGGGGGAACTGCTGCGGCAGCCACAGGGAGAGTATCCAGGCGGGCCCGTAGGGCGCCGGCGAGGCCAGCCAGTCGGAGTAGAGCAGGTAAGGGTCCCACGAATACTGGATGGGGGTATCCACCAGCGGATTGCCGCCGTGCAACCAGAAGATGCGCCCCTCCATGATGTAGTGGAAGATGTCGTTGGAGGTGAGGGGGTAGGCGGGCAGCAGGGCAACCCCCAGCAGGGCGGCCAGCAGCAGCGAGAGGCCGTCCAGCCAGCGGGGCCCGCGCAGGCGGCTGCCCCAGCAGGCCAGGGCGTAGAGAGCGAAGAGCAAGACGACGAACCCGGCGAAGCGGGCCGTCTCGTCCCAGTCGTAGCGCACCAGGAAGGCCAGTTCCCGCCGTGGCCGGCCCAGCAGGTCCCACAGCCACCAGCGCTGGGAGATGTAGACGAAGTAGAGGGGGGCGCTGGCTCCGGCCGCCGCCAGCAGCGCCAGGGCGCCCCAAAGGGCCGGGCGGCCCCAAAAGTGGGCCTTCAAGGCGCCTGTGACCGGCAACTACCGCTCCTGCAGCCTCGTTCCCTGTCCCGGGGGCCCTCGGTCGTCGGACATTATAAATTCATTAAAGGCTGGGGGCCAGAGGCGCTAGAGCTCCAGCTCCAGGCTGATGTCCAGGGCTGGCGCCGAGTGGGTGATGGCGCCCACGGCGATGTAATCCACCCCCGTCTCGGCCACCTGGCGCAGGTTCTCCAGGGTGATTCCGCCCGAGGCCTCCAGGACGGCACGCCCGCGGGCTAGGGCCACCACCCGGCGCATGGCCTCCGGCGTCATGTTGTCCAGGAGGAGCGAGTCGGCGCCGGCGGCCAGGGCCTCCTCCGCCTCGGCCACGGTGGTGACCTCCACCTGCAGCAGCACGCCCGGGTTGGCCTCCCGGGCCAGGCGCACGGCGTCGGCGATGCCCAGGCCGCGGGCGCGCAGGGCGGCCAGGTGGTTGTCCTTGACCAGGATGCCGTCGGCCAGGTGCAGGCGGTGGTTGCTACCGCCGCCCACCCGCACGGCATACTTCTCCAGGGTGCGCAGGCCGGGGGTCGTCTTGCGGGTGTCCCGCAGGCGGACGCCGGTGCCCTGCAGCCGCTCCACGTAGCGGGCGGTGAGGGTAGCGATGCCCGAGAGGCGTTGCAGGTAGTTAAGGGCCACCCGCTCCGCCCGCAGTATGGAGGCCACCGCCCCCTCCACCACTGCCAGCCGGTCGCCGCGATCGACGCGGGCGCCCTCCTCCACGAGGGGGGTGAAGCGCAGGGACGCGTCCATGGCGGCGAAGACGGCCTGGGCCATGGGCAGGCCCGCCACCACCCCCTCGGCCTTGGCCAGCAGCACCCCTCGTCCCTGCTGGTCTTCGGGCACCAGGGCAGCGGTGGTGATGTCGTCGTAGGCGCGGTCCTCCAGCAGGGCGTTCTCGGCCAGCCGCCGCAAGTGCGCCTCGTGCAGCGACAGGGGCGTCGGGCCGGTCATGCCTCCTCGCTCCCCTCCTTTCGCCGGAAGACGATGCGCCGTCGCCACTCCTCCCGCGGGTGGGGGAAGTCGCGGCGGTAGTGGACGCCCCGGCTCTCCTCTCGTCGCAGGGCGGCCTCGGCCGTCAGGCGGGCGCACAGGAGGAGGTTGGCCAGCTCGTGGGACTGGCGGTCGGAGGGCGGCGGCAGGGCCGCCTGCCAGGCCCTCAGGGCGGCGACCGCCTGCCCGAGACCTTCCCCGTCGCGGACGATACCCACCCGCTGCCACATCAGGTCGCGCAGGGCGTCCAGGGTCGGCGTCGGCGCCTCGGCCGGCAGCGGCGGCGACAGGTCCATCGCTGCGGCGGAAGGGGGCGCACAGCCATCGGGCGCCTCGGCCGTCCGCCGCACCAGGCGACGGGCGAAGACGACGCTCTCCAGCAGGGAGTTGGAGGCCAGGCGGTTGGCGCCGTGGACGCCGGTGCAGGCGCACTCGCCGCAGGCGTAGAGGCCGCGCAGGGTGGTCTGGCCCCAGAGGTCGGTGCGCACCCCGCCGATGGTGTAGTGGGCGGCCGGCGATACCGGCACCGGCTGACGGGCGATGTCCAGCCCCAGCGCCAGGCAGGTGCGGTAGACCTGAGGGAAGCGGGCCGCCACCCTTTCGGGGGGCAGATGGCGCAGGTCCAGCAGCACATGGTCGGCGCCGGCGGCCTGCATCTCGGCCACCATCGCCCGCACCACCACGTCGCGGGGGGCGAGCTCCGCCTGGGGGTGATAGCGGGGCATGAAGCGCTCGCCACGGGCGTTGAGCAGCACCGCCCCCTCGCCCCGCAGCGCCTCGGTGACCAGAAAGGGCGGGGCGCCGGGCCAGCGCAGGGCGGTGGGATGGAACTGGACGAACTCCATGTCCATCACCTCGGCGCCGGCACGGTAGGCCAGGGCGATGCCATCGCCGGTGGCCACGGGCGGGTTGGTGGTGTAGCGGAACATGCGCCCGGCGCCGCCGGTGGCCAGCACCAGGAAGCGGCAGGCGAAGGCGAGCCTCTCGCCGCTGGGCCAATGCAGGGCCTCCAGCCCCACCGCTCGTCCGCCCTCCACTACGATGCGGGTGGCCAGGCAGTGCTCGCGCACCGGTATGCCGGCGGCGCGCACGGCGGCGGCTAAGGACGACTCGATGTGGGCGCCGGTGGCGTCCCCGCCGGCGTGGAGGACGCGGGGCAGGGAGTGGCCGCCCTCCCGCGCCAGGGCCACCTCCCCCTCCACCGTGTCGAAGGGGACGCCCAGGCGCACCAGGTCGCGCACGGCCTCGGCCGCCTCCTCCACCAGCACCCGCGCGGCGGCCTCGTCCACCAGTCCGGCGCCGGCGGCGACGGTGTCGCGCAGGTGCAGCTCCGGAGAGTCTTCCGGCCCCACCGGCGCGGCGATGCCGCCCTGCGCCCAGCGGGTGTTGCTGTCGTCTATGGCCCCCTTGGTCAGCACCAGCACGCTGCCCCGCTCCGCCGCCAGCAGCGCCGCGTAGAGTCCGGCGATGCCGGAGCCGACGACGAGGTAGTCGCAGGAAGCGGTCATGGGGGCGCCCTCTGCGCCGATGGTAGCACGGGCGTTGGCGGGGGTCACCCCGAGAGGCCTTCGGCCAGCAGGCGCAGCACCTGGTGCTGCTCGGCCGTCTCGGGGTAGGAGCCGGCCCGCCGCACCAGGTCCAGGGCCTCGTCCAGGGGCAGGCCCAGGGCCAGCAGCACCCCCACGGCGGCGGTGCCGGTGCGCCCCACGCCCGCCGAGCAGTGCAGCAGCAGCCTCTCGCCCGCCCGCAGGCGTCGGGCCGCCCCCTCCAGGAAGCGGCGAAAGGCGCCCAGGTCTTCCGGGACGCCGCCGTTGTCTATGGGGCACGTCTCCAGGGGGAAGGGGAGGGCGCCGCTGGCGATGGCCGCCGCGTAGTCGGGCGACTTGTCGGCGATCTCGTCGGGCGGCGCCAGGCTGACGATGACGCTCACGCCCAGGGCGCGCAGCCGCTCCAGGTCGCCCTCCAGGGGCCGCTGACGCCCGGGCATGGCCATCAGGTAGAGCTGGCCGGGCACCTGTGGCGGGAGCTCCACCCGTCGTATCTCGTCCCAGCGCATGAGGTATCCAGACAGGAAGTGTAGGGCCGGGCCGGGGCAGGCGCTAGAGCAGACGGCGGCCTTCGGCCAGGGCGGTCAGCACGAAGGGGTTGCCCTCGGCCCGTGCCTGCTCTATCTCCTCGGGCGTGTAGCAGAAGGGCGAGATGGGCAGGTTGCGGCGGTTCAGCATCAGCACCCTGAAGATGCGCTCGTGGAACCGTTCCTGGAAGCGGCCGACGATGAGCAGGTCTATGTCGCTGCCCTCGTGGACGCGTCCGCGGGCAAAGGAGCCGAAGAGGTAGACGCCCTCGATGGGCATCTCCCGCCTGAGCTCCCGCAGGAACTGCTCTACGTCGCGAAGCAGCTCACTACGGCGCTGAGGATCGATTCGGCGCAGGACAGACAACGCTCCGCGTCCTCCCGGCTGTAGTATTCCGCCGGCGCCTTCTCGCTGACCAGCGCGTTGGGGTAGCGGGTCGCTAGGTAGACGGCGTCCAGGGCCTTGGCCTGCTCCTCCAGCCCGGCCAGCGTCGGATAATAGCGTGTCGCCTCCTCCAGCAGGTCGGCGAGGGAGTGGGTGACCACCGTCGTCCGTCCCTGCTCCAGCAGCAACGCCTCGAGCGCCTTTTCGGCCGCCTGCTGTGACTGGAAGCAGGCCCACTCGTGGTGGCCGGCGGTCAGGGAGTCCCTGGCAGCGTCCAGGTCGGCCCGGGCCTGGCGTAGCCAGCGCTGGGGTATGGGGCCCATACCGCCCTCACGCCACCCGCATCAGGTCCAGGACGCGGGCCGCCATGACGTCCACCAGCCCCTTGTCGGTCACCCGCAGGTCGGGGATGACGGGCAGGGCGAGGAAGGAGAGGACGGCGTAGGGGGCGTGCACCGTCGCGCCCAGCTCCCGCGCCGCCGCCTCCACTCGCTCTAGACCGGCGGCCACCTCCTCCAGCGGCCGCGGCGACATCAGGCCGGCGATGGGCAGGGGCAGCGAGGCCAGCACCCGCCCGTCGCACACGGCCGTGAGCCCTCCCTGCATGCGCCAGATCTCCTGGCAGGCCAGGAGCATGTCATCGTCGTCGGCGCCGACGATGACGATGTTGTGGGAGTCGTGGGCGAAGGAGGAGGCGATGGCCCCCCGCTGCATGCCGAAGCCCTTGACGAAGCCCACCCCCACGTTGCCGGTGCCCCGGTGACGCTCCACCACCGCCAGCTTGAGCACATCCTGGGAGGGGTCGGGCAGGACGTAGCCGTCGCGACGGGGCAGGTCGGCCTCCACCCGCCGGGTGATGATCTGCCGCGGCACGATCTCGATGACGGGCAGCGGCCCGGGGCGCGCCCGCACCCGGAAGGCCTCGGCGCTCAGGGGCACCGGGCGCACCGTCTGCAGCAGCCACCGCGGGATGCGGCGGACGCCCTGGAAGAGGGCGCGACCGTCCTGGGCCACCAGCTCGCCCCGGTAGTAGACCTGACGCGGGCGCAGGTCGTGCAGGTCGTCGGCGACGATGAGGTTGGCCACGTATCCGGGCGCTACGGCGCCCCGGTCGCGCAGGCCGAACCAGAGGGCCGGGTGGAGGGTGACCATCTGGATGGCCCGCAGGGGCCGCAGCCCCAGGGCGACGGCCTTGCGCACGACAGCGTCAATGTCGCCGTCGTGCAGCAGGTCGCGACAGGAGCGGTCGTCCACCACCAGCAGGCAGCGGGGGTAGGTGTCGTCGTTGACCAGGGGCAGGAGCTCCTCCAAGTTCTTCTCGGTGGTGCCCTCGCGGATCATGAGGAACATGCCGCGGCGCAGCTTTTCCAGCCCCTCGTCGCGCTGGGTGGTCTCGTGGTCGGAGCGGGGGCCGGCGGCCAGGTAGGCGTTCAGGTGGCGCCCCGTGACCCTGGGGGCGTGACCGTCCAGGGGGTGGCCCCAGGCGGCGACCAGCTTGTCCAGGCAGACGTGGTTGCCCTGGATCACGCCCGGGAAGTTCATCATCTCGCCCAGGCCGATGGCCTCGGGCCAGCGCAGGGCGGCCTTGATCTCCCGCGGCCCCAGGGTGGCGCCCGAGGTCTCCAGGTCGAAGGTGGCCGGCACGCAGGAGGGCACCATCAGGAACACGTCCAGGGGCAGGCGATGGGCATCGCGCAGGTAGCGCCGCAGGCCCCGCAGGCCGGCCACGTTGGCCAGCTCGTGCAGGTCGGTCACCACGCTGGTGGTCCCCCGTGGCACCACCGCCCGCGCATACTGGTCCACGTAGAGGTAGGAGCTCTCCAGGTGCACATGCCCGTCAATGAAGCCGGGCAGCAGGTAGGCGCCGCGCAGGTCCACCGTCACCTGCGCCCGGTAGCCCGGGCCGATGGCGGCCACGTAGCCGTCCTTGACCAGCACGTCGCCCTCCTCGACCTCGGCGGTGAAGACGTTGACGATGCGACCGTTGCGGAAGAGCAGGTCGCCGGGCTCGTCGCCGCGGGCGGCGGCGATGACCCGCTCCAGGTGCGCGGGCGGCTGCGGTCGGCCCATCTCTATCCCTCCCCGTCCAGAACGTAGACGTCGGGCAGGTTGCGGTAGCGCTCGGCGCAGTCCAGGCCGTAGCCCACCAGGAAGTCGTCGGGCACCAGGAAGCCCAGGTAGTCCACTCTGACGCCCGCCTCGTGCGCCCGCCGCTTCATGAGCAGGGCGCAGGTGCGCAGGCTGGCCGGCCCCTGCGACTGCAGGTAGCGTCGCACCTCGTCCAGCGTCAGCCCCGTGTCCACGATGTCCTCCACCAGCAGCACGTGACGGCCACGCAGGTCGCAGCGCGGGGCGTGGTAGATGCGCACCTGGCCGCTGCTCTGCCGCCCCTGGCCGTAGCTGGCGGCGCCGATGAACTCTATCTCCACCGGCAGCCGCAGGCGACGGGACAGGTCGGCCAGGAAGACGAAGCTGCCCTTGAGGGTTCCCACTAGCACCGGTTGGGTGCCGCGGTAGTCGCGGGCGATCTGGCGGGCCAGCTCGCCGACGCGGCGCCGTAGCTGGGCGCGGCCGATGAGGCGCTTGAGGGCGGTGCGACGGGCCAAGGGCTCCTTCCCCCGCCCCATTTTACGGCAAGGCGGGCGCCGCCGATATCAGGGGACAGAGAGCATCCGCTCCAGGGCCAGGCGGGCGTAGTGGGCCGTCTCCTCGTCCACCTTCACCTGGTTGACCACCCGCCCCCCGGCCAGCTCCTCCAGCACCCAGCACAGGTAGGCGGGGTGGATCCGATACATGGTCGAGCAGGGGCAGACCACCGGGTCGAGGCAGAAGACCAGCTTATCTGGGTTCTCCCGCGCCAGCCGGGAGACCAGGTTGATCTCGGTGCCCACGGCCCACTTGCTCCCCGGCGGGGCCTCGGCGATGGTGCGGGCGATGAACTCGGTGGAGCCGTCCATGTCGGCCGCCTGCACCACCTCCATGCGGCACTCGGGATGGACGATGACCTTCACGTCGGGATACCTGCGTCGCGCCTCCTCGATCTGCTGCACGCTGAAGCGCATGTGCACCGAGCAGTGCCCCCGCCAGAGGATGACCTTCGCCCTCCGCAGCTGCTCCAGGGTGTTGCCGCCCAGGCTGCCGTAGGGCAGGGTGTAGTCCCACACGACCGTCTCGTCCAGGGGGATGCCCAGCTTCAGGGCGGTGTTGCGCCCCAGGTGCTGGTCGGGGAAGAAGAGGATCTTCTCGGCCCGCTGGAAGGCCCACTCGAACACGCGCCGGGCGTTGGACGAGGTGCAGACGATGCCGCCGTTGCGCCCGCAGAAGGCCTTGAGGCTGGCGGCCGAGTTCATGTAGGTGATGGGAAGGATGTCGCCGATGCCCGCCTCCTGGAGCTCGTCCCAGCAGGCGTAGACGTCCTCGGGGTCGGCCATGTCGGCCATGGAGCAGCCGGCGGCCATGTTGGGCAGCACCACCTTCTGGTGGGGCCGGGAGAGGATGTCGGCGGCCTCGGCCATGAAGTGGACGCCGCAGAAGACGATGAACTCGGCCTGGGGCTGCTGGGCGGCCCACTGGGCCAGCTTGAAGGAGTCGCCGCGGATGTCGGCGAACTGGATGATGTCCTCCCGCTGGTAGTGGTGGCCGAGGACGACGCAGCGCTGCCCCAGGGCCTGCCGCGCCCGGGCGATGCGCTCCTTCATCTCGGCGGCGGTGAGGTGCCAGTAGGGCTCGGGGATGTCCTTCTGCCAGAAGGCGAAGGCCCGCTCCTGGGCCAGGGGCCGGGTGTCCAGCTCCCGGTCCACCGGGCACTCCATGGCCTCGTTGAGCAGGTCTTCCTCGCTGATAAGGACGACGGGGTAGGCCTGGGCGGTCATGCGCTTCCCCTTTCCGACTTAGTGTCACTCTGACACTATCTCGTCGAGGCCAGCCTACCACCCCGACGCGCCCCTGTCAACCCGCCGTCGCGGTTCACGTGCAAATCCCGGGCCAGCGCCGGCGGTCGAGGCCGGCGAAATGGGCAGCGGCGGGGCCTGGCGCGGGCCCCTCCCCGAGACGGACGGGCACAGCGCGTTGACACTCCTCGGGCGGGGGGTCTACACTCGTGGCGAACGCCTTCCACTCACCCTCGCCACGCGCAGGTGGGAGCATGTCGGCCAGCGAAGGGCCCCGCAACAAGCGAGAGTGGCTGGAGAAGGTCTACAGCCCCTCCATAGAGCGCTTCCCGGAGCGCGAAGACCCCATGGAGACCTCCTACGGTCGCGCCCTGGAGCCCCTCTACACCCCCGACGACATGGACGGCTGGGACTACCAAGAGCGCCTGGGCTACCCGGGCCACTTCCCCTTCACGCGCGGCATCCAGCCCAGCATGTATCGTGGCCGCCTCTGGACCATGCGCCAGTATGCCGGCTACGGCGACGCCGAGGAGACCAACGCCCGCTTTCACTACCTGCTGGAGGTGGGGCAGACGGGCCTGTCGGTGGCCTTCGACCTGCCCACCCAGATCGGCTACGACTCCGACGACCCCATGGCCGAGGGCGAGGTGGGCAAGGTGGGGGTGGCCATCTCCTCCCTGGCCGACATGGAGCTCCTCTTTCGCGGCATCCCCCTGGAGAAGGTCACCACCTCCATGACCATCAACGCCACCGCCGCCATCCTGCTGGCCATGTATGTGGCGGTGGCCAAGAAGCAGGGGGCCGACCTCAGGAAGATTGGCGGCACCGTCCAGAACGACATCCTCAAGGAATACATCGCCCGCGGCACCTACATCTTCCCGCCCGGGCCGTCGCTACGCCTGATCACCGACGTCTTCGCCTGGTGCAAGGACCACCTGCCCGCCTGGAACACCATCTCCATCTCCGGCTACCACATCCGCGAGGCGGGCTCCACGGCGGTGCAGGAGGTGGCCTTCACCTTCGCCAACGCCATCGCCTACGTCCAGGCGGCCATAGACCGCGGCCTGCAGGTGGACGAGTTCGCCCCCCGCCTCTCCTTCTTCTTCGCCGCCTACACCAACGTGCTGGAGGAGGTAGCCAAGTTCCGGGCGGCCCGGCGCCTGTGGGCGCGCATCATGAAGGAGCGCTTCGGGGCCAGAGACCCCCGCTCCCAGATGCTGCGCTTCCACACCCAGACAGGGGGCGCTACCCTCACCGCCCAGCAGCCCCTGAACAACGTGGTGCGGGTCACCCTGCAGGCCCTGGCCGCTGTGCTGGGCGGCACCCAGTCCCTTCACACCAATTCCTGGGACGAGGCCCTGGCCCTGCCCAGTGAGGGGGCGGTGCAATTGGCCCTGCGCACCCAGCAGATACTGGCCTACGAGTCGGGGGCGGCCGATGTCATTGACCCCCTCGGTGGCTCCTACTACGTGGAGAAGCTCACCGACGAGATCGAGGAGGAGGCCGTCCGCTACATCAACCGCATTGACGACATGGGCGGCGCCCTGGCCGCCATCGAGATGGGCTTCCAGCAGCGGGAGATACAGGAGGCCGCCTGGCGCTACCAGCAGATGGTGGACAGCGGCCGCCGGGTGGTGGTGGGCGTCAACCGCTTCCGCAGCGACGACGAGGAGCCGCCCAAGGACATCCTGCGCGTTCGCCCCGAGGTGGCCCGTCGCCAGCTGGAGCGCCTGCGGCGGGTGAGGGAAGAGCGGGACAACGGCAAGGTCCAGCACCTGCTGGGCGTCCTGGAGGAGGCGGCCCGCTCCGACGCCAACCTGATGCCGGTGATCATCGAGTGCGTCGAGAACTACGTGACCCTGGGCGAGATCTGCCGCGTGCTGCGGCGCGTCTTCGGAGAGCAGAAGGAGTTCATGGTCTTCTGAGCGCAGTCGCCGATGGGCGCTCTCATGGTGACACTGGCAGTGGCCGATCGCGTCGGGCGAGGCTTCGTGTCCTTGCAGGCCCTGGTGGACACCAGCGCCGCCTACACCCGCGTGCCGGCCTCCGTGCTCCAGGCCCTGGGCCACGAGCCCGACGAGGACAGGCAGTTGGTCTTGACCGACGGCCGCACGCGCCTCTATCGCCTCGGCTGGGTGCCGGTGCGGCTGGAGGGGCGCCTGCGGCCCACGCCGGTGGTCTTCGGCGGCGAGGGCACCGAGCCCCTCCTGGGGGTGGTCACGCTGGAGGAGTTCGGGCTGGCCGTAGACCCGGTGGGGCGCCGGCTGGTGCCCGTGCCCGGGCTTGTGAAGGCCGGCCGCGAAGGGGTGTAGGGCCGTGGCCAAGCAGGAGCTGTTGCAGCAGGTGGAGCGGGGGTTCCAAGAGCTCATGCAGGCCGTCGAGGGCCTGAGCGAAGAGGCCGCCACCCGCACCTGGTTCGGCACCTGGAGCGTGCGCGACATCATGGCCCACATCGCCGGCTGGCACCGCGAGATGGCCGCCGCCCTGGAGCGGGTGGCCCGGGGCGAGCGACCAGTGCCCGAGGGCGTGGACTACTCCGACGCCGATGCCTGGAACGCCCGCTTCGCCCAGGCCCACGCCCGCACCTCCTGGCCGCAGATGCTGGCCGAACTGAAGGAGAGCAAGGACGCCTTCCTCGCCGCCGCCCGTCAGGTGGGCGAGGACCGCTTCGAGGAGGGGCGGGTGGCCTACCGCATCCTGCACAACGCCGCCATAGACCACTACCGCGAACACATCGCCCCCATCCTCGACTGGCGCCGGAGGGAAGGGCTTTGATCGGCAAGGTGCACCACGTGGGTATCGCCGTCCGAGACCTGGAGGCGGCGCTGCGCTTCTATCGCGACCTGTTGGGTCTGCACGTGCACAAGCAGGCAGTGGTGGAGGAGCAGGGGGTGAAGGCCGCCCTGCTGACGGTGGGCGAGAGCGAGATCGAGCTGCTGGAGCCCACCGGCCCCGACACGCCCGTGGGCCGCTTCCTGGCCCGCCGCGGCGAGGGGCTGCACCACATCTGCTTCCAGACCGACGACGTGGCCCGCGAGCTGGAGGGCCTCAAGGCAAGGGGCGTAGAGCTGGTGGACCAGCACCCCCGACAGGGCCTGGCGGGCCTCATCTGCTTCCTGCATCCCCGCGCCCACCACGGCGTGCTGGTGGAGCTCGCGCAGCCGGTGGAGGGGCCATGAGCGTGCGACGCCTCTGGCAGGTGCTCATCGCTGCCCAGGACGTGGACGCCGCCCTGGACAGCTACCGCGCCAACTTGGGGTTGCAGGTCATGGGCTGCGCCGAAGGGGAGGAGGGGCACGTCCGCGTGGGCGAGACGACGCTGGTCGTCCTGCGACCCGACATCGCCCGTCGCCGCCTGCCCGACCTGGAGGCGAGCGAGGGGCTGCTGGCCCTCTGCCTGGAGGTGGACGACCTGGACGGACTGGTGGCGCGGCTGCGGGCGGCCGGCGTCGCGGTGTCGGGACCGGGCCCCGGGCCAGAGGAGGGCACCCGCGCCGCCAGCGTGTCGCCGCAGCACACCGGCGGCGCGGCCCTGCTGCTGGTGCAGCGCCGCTGAGGGACCGCTCCCACTGCGACGCCCTTTCTTCGGCCTCGTGCAGCGGGGGGCGTCCGCCGTGTAACATATAGACGGGTAGAGAACGCTCTGGCGAGGTCTGCAGCATGGCCCAGGAGCGCAAGGTCAAGATCGTCATCGCCAAGCCCGGTCTGGACGGGCACGACCGGGGCGCCAAGGTGGTGGCCCGCGCCCTGCGCGACGCCGGCTTCGAGGTGGTATACACCGGCATTCGCCAGACGCCCGAGATGATCGCCGAGACGGCCCTGCAGGAGGACGCCGACGCTGTGGGCCTCTCCATCCTCTCCGGCGCCCACCTGGAACTCTTCCCGCGGGTGGTGGAGGAGCTGAAGAAGCGGGGGCTGGACGACGTCGTCCTCTTCGCCGGCGGCATCATCCCCCAGGAAGACGTGCCCGAACTGGAGCGGATAGGCTTCAAGGCCATCTTCGGCCCCGGCACCCCCACCACCGAGATCGTCGAATGGGTGCGCGAGAACGTCCGCCCCCGCGGGGCGGGAGTGAGGTCGTGAGCCAGGGCGTGCCGGAGCTGGTGGAGCGGGCCCTCGCCGGCGACCGCCGCTCCCTCAGCCGCCTTCTCAGCCTGGTGGAGAACGGCTACCCCGAGGGCAAGGAGGCCCTGCGCCTGCTCTACCCGCGCACGGGGCGCGCCCACGTGGTGGGCATCACCGGTGCCGCCGGCTCGGGCAAGAGCACCCTCATCTTCGCCCTGGCCCAGGAGCTGCGACGACGGGGGCGCACGGTGGGGGTGGTGGCCGTGGACCCCACCAGCCCCTTCAGCCAGGGCGCGCTCCTGGGCGACCGGGTGCGCATGCAGGCGCTCACCTCCGACCCGGGGGTGTTCATCCGCAGCATGGCCAGCCGCGGCGCCCTGGGCGGGCTGGCGCCGGCCACCATGGACGTGGTCAGCGTGCTGGACGCCTGCGGCAGCGACGTCATCGTGGTGGAGACGGTGGGCGCCGGCCAGGACGAGGTGCAGGTGATGGACGCCGCCCACACGGTGCTGGTGGTGACGGTGCCCGGCACCGGCGACGAGGTGCAGGCCATCAAGGCCGGCATCCTGGAGATCGCCCACGTGCTGGTGGTCAACAAGGCCGACCTGCCCCGGGCCGACATCCTGGTCAACCAGTTGGCCGAGTTCGTCAACCTGGACAAGGAGGACGGCTGGCGGGTGCCCATCGTGCGGACGGTGGCCATCCGCGGCGACGGCATCGGCGACTTGGTGGAGGCCATCGAGGCCCACCGCCGTCACCTGGAGCACGCCGGGGCGGGGGAGCGGGCCGACCGTCTGCGGGCGCGCAGGCGCCTCATGTATGCCCTATTCACCCACCTGTGGGACGAGGCCCTGCGCCTGGCCCAGGCCGACGGCAGCCTGGACGAGCTGGTGGAGGCGGTGGCGCGGCGGGAGATGGACCCCTACACGGCGGCGCGGCGCCTGGCCGAGGGCCACTCCTCGGGCAGGTAGCCCGGGCCTCCCCCGAGGCGGCCCGCGATGGAAGCGACCTCTCCCCCCTTCTGGCCCTGGTCGTCGCCCCCCCAGGCCGACGCCCTGGAGGTGAGCGGCGTCCCCCTGCACGTGGCCGGGGTGGCCTTCGGCGTGGCCATCCTCGCCTACTCCCTGGTCAACGCCATCGAGATCGCCGTGGTGGGTGCCAACCGCATCCGCGTCCGCCACCTGATGGAGCAGGGGAACCGCGCGGCGGCCGCCCTCTACCGCCTGCAGCAGGCCAAGGAGCGCTTCTTCACCCTCATCGTGCTGCTGCAGAACCTGTCGGTGGTGGTGGCCTCCACCGCTGGCAGCTTCATGGCCGCCCAGGCGGTGGGTGGGGTGGGGGGGCTGGCCCTGGGCACCGGCGTCATGACCCTGGGGCTGGCCATGCTGGGCGAGGTGCTGCCCAAGGTGCTGGCCGCCCACGCCGGCGAGCGCTTCCCCCTGGTCATGGCCCGGCCGGTGGCGGCCATCATGTGGCTGCTGCGGCCGCTGGTGGTGCCCCTGGCCACGGCCCCCGCCTTCGTCTCGCGGCTGCTGTTCGGGCAGCGGCTGGGGGTCACGCCCACCGTCACCGAGGCGGAGCTGCGCACCCTCATAGACATCGCCGCCGAAGAGGAAGCGGTGGAGGAGCGACAGGCGGAGCTGCTGGAGCGGGTCTTCCGTTTCGGCGAGCGCCGCGTGCGGGAGGTGATGGTCCCCCGCACCGAGGTGGTCTGGCTGGAGCGGGGGACGACGGTGTCCGAGTTCTACCGCCTCTACGCCCAGAACCCCCACAGTCGTTTCCCAGTCTACGAGGGGTCGGTGGACAACGTGGTGGGCATCGTCAACATCAAGGACGTGCTGCGGGGGCTGGCCCAGGGCGAGGTGGGGCCCGACAGCGTCATAGACTGGTTCATGCGCCCGGCCCTCTTCGTGCCCGAGAGCAAGCGGGTGGGCGACCTCTTCTGGGAGATGCAGCGCTCCGGTCAGCAGATGGCGGTGGTGGTGGACGAGTTCGGCGGCACCGCCGGCGTCGTCACCCTGGAGATGCTCCTGGAGGAGCTGGTGGGGGTGGTCAGCGACGAGCTGCGCCCCGCCCAGCAGGAGTTCGTCACCGTGGACGAGCGCACCTACCGCCTGGACGCGGGCATGTCCATTGACGACGCCAACCAGGAGCTGGGCCTCGACCTGCCCGAGGGCGACTACGAGACGGTGGCCGGCTTCGTCCTCGACCACCTGGGCCACGTGCCCCGCGAGGGCGAGCAGTTCGTCTACAACGGGCTACGCATCACCGTCACCCGCATGGCCGGGCGCAAGATCGAGGAGGTCACCGTAACCAGGCTGGGCACCCCCCAGGGCCAGGAGCCGACGCCATGATGCTGCAGCGGCTGCGGGCCACCTTCGTGCGGGGCGAGCGGGTCAAATACATCACCCACCTGGACCTGATGCGCTACTGGGAGCGGGTGCTGCGGCGGGCGGGGCTGCCGCTGGCCTATTCGGGCGGCAACACGCTCACTCCCCGCCTCTCCCTGGCCGCGCCCCTGCCGGTGGGCGTCACCTCCTCGGGGGAGCTGATGGACGTCTACCTGACGCGGCGGGTGCCCCTGCGCGACTTCCTGCGCCTGGTCAACGCCCAGACGGTGCCCGGCACCGAGGTGGTGGCGGTGCGGGAGGTGGGGCTGCGACTGCCGTCCCTGCAGTCGCAGGTGCGCTGGGCCGAATACCAGGTGGAGGTGGCGGCCGAGGGGCGCAGCCGGGCGGACTTGGAGGAGGCCATCGCCGGGCTGCTGGCCGCCGACTCGCTGCCCTGGCAGCACCTGCGCCAGGGGCAGGTGCGCCGCTACGACCTGCGCGCCCTGGTCTACGACCTCTGGCTGGAAGGGGAGGCCGACGGCCTCTTCCTGCTGGGGATGCGGCTGCGCACCGACCAGCAGACGGCCGGACGGGCCGAGCAGGTGACGGCCGCCCTGGGCTTCCAGGAGCCGCCGCGGCGCGTCCATCGCACCCGTTTGTTCGTGGACGAGCGGCCACAGGTGGCGCGGGCCGTGGGCGCCTGACGCCCCAGTTCCTGGCCCGCCGGCACCGGCCGCCCTATAATGGGGGGCGAGGGTATGGAAAGAGGTCGGGCCATGCGGCTGGCGGTGGGCAGCGACGAGCGCACGCCCCTGACCGACTACGTGCTGGAGGAGTTGCGGCGCCGTGGCTTCCAGGTGGAGCCGGTGGGCCCCCTGGCCGGCGAGCCCCTCCAGTGGGCCGACGTGGCCCGCCTGGTGGCCGAGAAGGTCTCGCGGGGCGAGGCCGACGAGGGCGTCCTCTTCTGCTGGACGGGCACCGGCGTCTCTATCGCCGCCAACAAGGTGCCGGGGGTGCGCGCTGCCCTCTGCCACGACGCCGAGACGGCCCGCGGAGCCCGCGCCTGGAACCGGGCCAACGTCCTCTGCCTGAGCCTGCGCTCCACCTCCCAGGCGGTGGCCAGGGAGATACTGGACGCCTGGTTCAGCGCCCAGCCCGACCCCTCCGAGGCCGAGAACATCGCCAAGGTGGAGGAGCTGGACCGCCGCTACCGCCAGCCGGCGGAGGCGGCCCCATGACCCGTCGTGAGCGCAGGCGGTCGCGGCGGGCCCAGCAGCGCCGTCCGGAGCCCACGCCCCTGGCCTTTTGGCGCCGGGGCCAGCCCCGCACCCGTCGTCCTCAGACTCAGCCCGCCAGGGCGCAGCCGCGGCCGGGCATCACGCTATACCTGCCGCCCTGGCTGCCGGTGGCCGTCATCGCCCTACTGGTGCTGGGCATCTTCCTGGGGCTGGTACTCTTCCGCCAGGCGGGGGCCATCAGCCCCAGCATCGGCGATCATTGGCACGCCCGCTACGAGATATGGGTGTGCGGCGTCCGCCAGCCCAACCTCCCCTCCTTCCCGGGCGGCGTCCACACCCACGGCGACGGCTACATCCACATCCACCCCGAGAACACGGCCGAGGAGGGGCGCGGGGCGCGCCTGGTCAAGTTCTTCGAATACGCCGGCCGCGCCCTGGGCACCGGCGGCGTCCTCACCAGGGATACCCTGCAGGTGCCCGGCGATACGCGGGTGTTCCGCAACGGCGACCCCTGCGGCGAGGGGCCGTATCAGGGGCAGCCGGGCGAGGTGCAGGTGCTGGTCAACGGCGAGCCGCGGGCCGACTTCGAGGACTACGTGCCCCGCGACGGCGACGAGGTCATCATCGTCTTCGGGCCGGCGGGGGTCGTGCCCACGGCTCCGCCCGGCCCCAGCCCCACCCGCGCCCCCGACTAGGCCCGCTCCGGCGAGAGCCCCCGCTCCTGGACCGTCTCCGCCGTCACCTGGTCGGGCAGGCGGTAGGTGCGAAAGGTCAGGAGCCCCAGCAGGCAGGCAGCGCCCGCCACCGGCCCCACCAGCCGTATGCCCAGGGGGTCCTGGGCGGTGGCGCCCAGGGAGAGCAGCAGGGCCAGCACCGCCGGATAGAGGGCCGAGGCCATCTTTTCCAGGGTGGCCTGGGTAGCGTAGTAGATGGCCTCCCGCCGCTGCCCCGTCAGCAGGTAGTCGTAGTCCACGATGTCGGCCTGGATGGCGTTGGGGAAGGTGTAGACGGCAGCCATGGGCACGCCGATGAGGGCCACGAAGAAGAGCGCCTGCAGGAAGGGGTCCACGCCCGGAATGAAGCCCATGAAGGCCAGCCAGGGCAGATACAGGGAGCCATAGAGGAGCGCCCGCGAGTAGACCCAGGCCTTCCCCCTCCGCACCGACAGACGGTAGACCAGGGGCAGCGAGGCCAGCACCACCAGGATCGCCACCCCCGTCAGCAGGCCCACGGCCGTCCCCACGCCCACGGGCACCTCCAGCGGCCCCACCTGCAGGGCCAGCTCGCGCCCCGTCTCCAGGCGGGCGATCTCGGGCTTCAGGCCCCGCAGCAGCACCACCGATGCCCAGTAGGGCAGGGCGGCCGTGAGCAGGGAGATGGCGGCGTTGAAGAGGATGAAGGTGGGCAGGAAGGCGCGGAACTGGCTGTTGGCCAGGGTGGAGCGCACGGCGGCCAGGAAGTCTATGCGGGCCGGCTCCACGTCGCGGCGGGCGTGGCGCCAGGCACCGGCCAGGCCGATGTAGCGGGAGGCGAAGGCCAGCACGGCCATGGTCACGCCCATGGCCTGGAAGCCGGCCACGTCCACGATGACCCCGCTCACCACCAGGGCCACGAAGGCGCCGATGGTGCCGAAGAAGACCTGCCAGGTGACGATGCTCACCCGGTCCTGCGAGCGGGGGGCGATCTCGGGCAGCAGCGACTCGAAGGGGCCACCCGACAGGGTGCTGAACAGATGGAACGCCTCCAGCACGATGAACAGGTAGGCGGCGTTGAGAGCGCTCTCGCTGGGGGCGGGCGGCATCCAGAGCAGGGCGGCGAAGAGGGCGTAGAGGGGCGTGGCGAAGAGCACGAAGGGTATGCGCCGCCCCCAGCGGCTGCTGGTGCGATCGCTCCACCAGCCGATGAGGGGGTCGTCCAGCGCCTCGATGAGGCGGGCGGCCAGCAGCAGCGCCCCCAGCACCAGCACCGGCACCCGCGCCGGGATGTCGGCGTCGGGCGGCGGGGCGTAGAAGTAGACCAGCCACAGGTCGCGGGAGCGGGAGAGGACGTTGCCGCCGAAGCTGGCCGAGGCGTAGAGCAGGCGGTCGCGCAGGGGCATGGAGGGCAGGTCGTCGCGGCGGGCCATGGCTCCCCCTAGGCCAGGTGCTCCCCCTTCTCCAACAGCCGCTCCAGGTCGGCGGTGTATTCCCCCCACAGGCCGCGGGGCAGCAGGGCGCCGATGGCCAGCATGGCCTGGTCGCGGGCGCGGCCGAAGCGCTCCCCCTTCTCGCCCTCGGCCCGAGGGAGGAAGGGCGGGCCGAAGCGGGCCACCAGGTGCCCCTCCTCCTCGTAGAGGCCGGCCGGCAGGCAGGGAACCCCCCGCTCGCCCAGGGCCAGCAACAGCAGCCCCACCCCTTCCGGCGGGCGCAGCAGGCGGCCGGTGCCGATGCCCTCGGGGAAGAGGGCCAGGGGCCGCCCCTGGGGGGAGACGGCGTCCAGCACCGCCCGCAGCACCGCCGCCCTCCCCACCCCCCGCTCGCGGGCGCGGGGGACGATGACCAGGTCATAGGCCCTGGCCAGCCGACGAAACAGCCAGCGTAGCAGCCAGACCGGCACCGGCAGCGGCCCCAGCCGGAAGTCATACCACTCGCTGGTCATGAGCCAGCGAGGCGACTGCTGCCGCCGCTGCCAGACGGCGGCCGTGAGCAGCATCCCGCCCCAGAACACCTTCAGTCCCGGTCGTTCGTAGTGGTTGGCGACGAGCACGAAGGGGCCCTGGGGGGGTATGTGCTCCTCCCCCAGCAGGCGACAGGGCGGCCCGGCGCGGGCGAGGACGGCGGCCGCGTCCCGGCCCACCTCCCGACGCCGGCCCAGCAGTACCGACAGGGCGAAGCGCAGGATGTAGCCGGGCGGCAGTCGGTAGCCACGCTCCTCGGCCATGTGCTCCACCAGGGCCATTTTAGGGCAGGGGGACGCACCCGTTCCCAAGGGCGCCCGCAGGCGCTATCCTTAGTTCGCCTGGAGGCTGGCTGCCATGCCCGTCATCACCATCTCGGGAGCCGTCGGCTCCGGCGCCCGCGAACTGGGGCTGCTGGTGGCCCAGAGGCTGGGCCTGGACCTGATAGACCAGCAGATCCTGGTGGACGCCGCCCGTCGCCTGGGCGTGCGGGTGGAGCAGGTGGCGGAGCGGGACGAGCGCTGCCTGGGCCTGCGGGAGCGGCTGGCGGGCCTCCTGCGCAGCTTCCTGGAGCGCTCCGCCCTGCTGGGCACCGACCCCCTGGCCGGCGGCACCGGCCTGGAGGTCATCTTCTCCCGCACCTACACCGAGATGGCCTCCCAACTGGAGGAGGGGCAGGCCCTGGAGATAGACGACGCCCTCTACGTGAAGGTGCTCACGGGCGTCTTCCAGGAGCTGGCCTATCGCGGCGACGTGGTGGTCATGGGGCGGGGGAGCCACGTCGCCCTGCGCGACTTTCCGGGGGCCCTGCACGTGCTGACCCTGGCCCCCAGGGAGATGCGTGTGCAGCGCTTCGCCGAGCGGGAGGGCCTCTCGCCCGAGGAGGCGGCCCGCCAGGTGGCCCAGGCCGACCGCGGCCGCACCCTCTTCTACCGCCGTCTCTGGAAGGTGGAGGCCGACGACCCCCAGCACTACCACCTGACCGTCGTCACCGCTCGCCTGCCCCTGGCGGTAGCCGCCGAGGCGGTGGCGGTGGCCGCCCAGGGGCTGGAAGAGGTGCCCCGCTAGCCGGCGGGGCTCAGGCCTGCTTCTCCAGCCGCTCCACCAGCTGCCGCAGGTAGCCTTCGGCCCGGTCCAGGCGCGCCCGCAGCCCCCACTGGTGGTCGGGCGCCAGGGGGACGCCCCAGCCCCGTTCGGCGGCGCCGGTGCCTACGATCTCCAGAAAGCCCCGGGCCTCGGGCGACTCCTCCCCGAACAGGGTGACGAGGGTGTGGTGGGTGGCGTCCACCCACTGGCCGTAGTGGTAGGAGACGGGGCCGCGGCCCCGCAGCCAGGGCACCTGCTCCAGGTGTCGGCGCAGCCTCTGTATGGCCTGCTGGACGGTGGAAGGCACCTTCTCCCTCCTAGACGCCAACCTGCAGGTCGGCCTCGCCCCAGCGTTCCCGGTAGCGCCCCCGCAGCTCGGCCAGTCGGCGGGCCACGGCGGGGGTGTCGAGCCCCTCCAGGGCCATGACGTAGGCGTCCTCCAGGTTGTCGGAGTAGTAGCGCGGGCGCAGTCCAACCCGTCGGAACCCGTATTTGTCGTAGAGGGCCTGGGCGGCGTGGTTGGAGACGCGGCACTCGAGGGTGGCCAGGGTGCGCCCCTCCTGGCGGGCCAGCTCCAGCCCGGCCAGCAGCAGCAGCTCGCCCACCCCCTGCCGACGGTGGCTGGCGCGCACGGCGATGGAGACGATGTGGGCCTCGTCGGCCGGCAGCCAGAGGCCCAGGTAGCCCAGCACGCGCTCGGCGGGGCCGTCGGTGCTGGCCAGCGCCCGGCGCAGCCCCACCAGCACCCGCCCCAGGCCGCCGGCTGCGGGGGGCTCCACCGACGGGGCGTCCTCGGCCTCCTCCACGGCCACCAGGTAGCGGGCGATGCGGTTGAAGCGCAGCTCGTGCTGGAAGGCCGAGGGGGGCCAGCTAGTGGGGAAAGCCTCGCGCTCGATCTCTTCTACCTGGGGGATGTCGGCCAGGGACATGGGCCTGACCCGACGGCGGACGCCCGTGGCCTTCATGGTGCAAGGCCATTCTAGCACAGGGTAGCTTCAACGACAGTCATTTGACGTGAAGGTAAACTTGCTCTAAAATGCGCACGAGGGTCGCCATGCATCTGCTGCGTCTGCTCAGGTTTCTGGCACCTTACAAGCGGCAGGTGCTCCTGGCCATCGTCTGCATCGGCGGGGCCAGCGGCTTCGGCCTGGCCAGCCCCCAGCTGGTGCGCTGGGCGGTGGACTTCGGCCTGGGGGTGACGGTGGAAGGGGGCCGGGTGGCGGCCCGCACCAGCGTCCCTGTGCTGGTGCTGGCCTCCCTCTCGGTGGTGGGGGCGGCCCTGTTGCGGGGCGCCTTCGCCTACGGGCAGCAGTTCCTGTCCGAGTGGACTTCCCAGCGGGTGGCCTACGACCTGCGCAACCGCCTCTATGACCAGTTCCAGCGCCTCTCCTTCTCCTTCCACGACCGGGCCGAGACGGGCCAGCTCATGTCGCGGGCCACCCAGGACGTGGAGGCGGCCCGCCTGTTCATCCAGTTCGGCGTGCTGCGCCTGGGCTACCTGGCCGGGGTGGTGGTGGCCGCCTCGGTGCTCATGTTCTGGAGCGACTGGCAACTGGCCCTGGCCGCCCTGTCGGTGGCGCCGCTGGTGCTCTGGCGCTCCGCCTCCATGAGCGTGCGCCTGCGCCCCCTCTGGCTGCAGGTGCAGAACCGCATGGGCGAGCTGACCAGCCTCCTGCAGGAGACCCTCACCGGCTTCCGGGTGGTGAAGGTCTTCGGGCGGGAGGACTACGAGCGGGAACGCTTCGGGCGGGAGGCGCAGGCCCTGTTCCAGGACGCCTACACGGCCGGCCGCATCCAGGCCTACAACAGCCCCCTCATCTCCTTCCTGTGGATGGTCTCCCAGGCCATCGTCCTGAGCTTCGGCGGCTGGCAGGCCATCGAGGGGCGCCTGACGGTGGGCGAGCTGACAGCCTTCCTGTTCTATCTGACGCTGATGCAGATGCCCCTGCGGGCCCTGGGCTGGGTGGTGGGCATCTACTCCCGCGCCCTGTCGGCCTCCCAGCGCATCTTCGAGGTGCTGGACGCCCAGCCGGAGGTGAAGGAGCGGCCGGGCGCCATCGTCCTGCGGGACGTGAAAGGGCACGTGCGCTTCGAAGACGTGCACTTCAGCTACAACTCGCTGGCGCCAGTGCTGAGGGGCATCAGCTTCGAGGCACGGCCGGGCGAGGTGGTGGCGCTGATGGGGCCGGCGGGCAGCGGCAAGACCACCATCGTCAACCTGCTGCCCCGCTTCTACGACGTCAGCGCCGGTCGCATCACCATTGACGGCATAGACGTGCGCGACGTCACCCTGCAGTCGCTGCGGCGGGCGGTGGGCATCGTCCAGCAAGACCTGTTCCTGTTCTCGGCCACCATCCGCGACAACATCGCCTACGGGGCGCCCTGGGCGACCCAGGCGGACATCGAGCGGGCGGCCAAGATCGCCCGCATCCACGACTTCATCGTCTCCCTGCCCGACGGCTACGACACCTGGGTGGGCGAGCGGGGGATCACCCTCTCGGGTGGGCAGAGGCAGCGGGTGGCCATCGCCCGCACGCTGCTGCGCGACCCCCGCATCCTCATCCTAGACGACTCCACCTCCAGCGTGGACACGGAGACGGAGCGTCTCATCTGGGAGGCGCTGGTGGAGCTGATGAAGGGGCGCACCACCTTCGTCATCGCCCACCGCCTGCGCACTCTGAAGCTGGCCGACAAGGTGTTGGTGCTCAAGGACGGGCAGATCGTGGAGCAGGGGCGGCACGAGGAGCTTCTGGCCCGCGACGGCCTCTACCGGCAGATATACGAGCTGGAGCTGCGGGACCAGGAGGAGGCGCTGCAGGCCACGCCCAGCCCACAGGCGGCGGGGGGGAGCTGAGTATGGGCATGTGGATGGGGGGCCCCTTCGGCGGGGGGGCGCACATTGGCGCCCTGCGTCGGGCCGCCGACACGTGGGACGAGGAAGGCCCCGGCACCATCTACGACCACACGGTGGTGCGCCGCTTCCTGCCCTTCCTGGCCCCCTTCAAGTCGCGGGTGCTGGTGGCCCTGGTCTCCCTCATCGTGGCCTCGGCGGCCACCCAGGCCCAGCCCTACCTCATCGGCCGCGGCATAGACGAGTTCGTGCGCGGGGGCAACGTGGCGGGCCTCCTGGCCATCGGTGGCCTGGTGCTGGGCCTGGCGGCCGTGTCCTGGGTCAGCCAGTTCCTGCAGCAGCTCATGACCACCTACGTGGGGCACCGGGTGCTGCTGCGCCTGCGTATGCTCCTGTTCGAGCACATCATGAAGCTCTCGGTGCGCTTCATAGACAACAACCAGGTGGGGCGGGTCATGTCGCGGGTGCAGAACGACGTGGCTGCCCTGCAGGAGCTCATCACCACCGGCGTCTACGACATCTTCTACCAGTTCCTGGGCGTGGCCTTCGTCATCTTCTTCGTCTTCTACCAGGACGTGGTGATGGCCCTGGTGGCCCTGTCGGTGCTGCCTGTCCTGGTGGTGGCCATGGCCGTCTGGCAGTCGCGGGCGCGACAGGCCTTCCTGCGCGTGCGCCAGGCCATCGCCGTGGTCAACGCCAACCTGCAGGAGAACGTCTCCGGCGTGCGCGTCATCCAGAGCCTCACCCGCGAGGAGGAGAACCTGCGCCGCTTCGACCGGGTGAACGCCGACCACCTGATGGCCAACGTGGAGGCGGGGCGGCTGACGGCGGCGGTGATGCCCCTGGTGGAGCTGCTGGTGGCCATGTCCACCGCCCTGGTCATCGGCGTGGGCGGCGTGCGGGTGATGAACGGCCAGCTGGCCGTGGGCGAGTTCGTGGCCTTCGCCCTCTACGTGCAGCGGGTGTTCGAGCCGGTGCGCAACCTGATCATGCAGTATACGCAGCTGCAGCGGTCCATGGCCGCCGGCGCCCGCATCCTCGAGGTGCTGGACACCCAGCCGGAGATCGTGGACTCCCCCGACGCCGTTGACCTGCCCGACATCCGCGGCGAGGTGGAGTTCCGGCACGTGCACTTCCACTACGTGCCGGGGGTGGAGGTGCTGCGCGACATCAACCTGAAGGTGCGCCCGGGAGAGATGGTGGCCATCGTCGGCCCCACCGGCGCCGGCAAGAGCACCCTCGTCTCCCTGGTGGCCCGCCTCTACGACGTGACTGGTGGCGAGCTGCTGATAGACGGGGTGGACATCCGCCGTATCTCCCGGCGCTCCCTGGCCCGCCGGCTGGGGGTGGTGCTGCAGGAGCCCTTCCTCTTCTCGGGGACGGTGCGCGAGAACATCCGCTACGGCCGCCCTGAGGCCAGCGACGAGGAGGTGGAGGCAGCGGCGCGGGCGGTGGGCGCCCACGACTTCATCGTGCGCCTGCCCCAGGGCTACGACACCTACCTGCACGAGCGAGGCCAGAACCTGTCCCTGGGGCAGCGCCAGCTCCTGAGCTTCGCCCGGGCGCTGCTGGCCGACCCGCGCATCCTCATCCTGGACGAGGCCACCGCCAGCGTGGACCCGGTGACGGAGGCGCTGCTGCAGCGGGCCCTGCGCCGCCTGCTGCAGGGGCGCACCTCCTTCGTCATCGCCCACCGCCTGTCGACGGTGCGGGGGGCCGACCGCATCGTGGTGCTGGACGGGGGACGCATCGTCGAGGAGGGGCGGCACCAGGAGCTGATGGCCCGCGACGGCCTCTACGCCCGCCTTTACCGCCTGGCCTACCAGCAGCCCGTGCCCGTCCTGGGCGGCGACGGCCGCCAGTCCGGCGGCGACGGGGCGGCCGGGGGCAGGGGCCCCGGCCGCGCCTCGACCCGCACGCCCGGCGCATAGGGCGGCAGTGCCGCTCCGCGCCCTATAATCGCCCTGGAGGTGGACTGCGTGGCCGTTGACGTGTCCTCGTTAGCCCGGGCCCTGGCCGATGCTATCGGGCGGGAGGCCGTGTCGCTGGACCCCGAAGAGCTGGAGCGTTACGCCTGGGACGCCCTGGGGCCCAACCGCGCCTTTCGTTTGGCCGCCAGCGTGGAGCCGCAGCCGCTGCTGGCGGTGCGCCCCCGCAGCACCGAGGAGGTGGCGGCCGTCGTCGGCCTGGCCGCCCGCGAGGGGCTGGCAGTGGTGCCCTATGGCGGCGGCACGGGGGTGATGGGGGCGGCCATACCGGTGCGGCCCTCGCTGATGCTCGACCTGAGCGGCCTCGACCGCGTCCTGGCCGTCGGCGTCGCAGACCGGACCGTGCACGTGCAGGCGGGGGTGGTGCTGGAGCGTCTCGACCAGGAGCTGGCCCGCCACGGGCTGATGCTGGCCCACGACCCCTGGTCGCTGCCCATAGCCACCGTGGGCGGCGCCATCTCCACCAACGGCATGGGCTACCGGGTGGGGCGGCACGGCTCCATGGGCGACCAGGTGCTGGGGCTGACGGTGGTGCTGGCCGACGGACGCGTGCTGCGCACCCGGGCGGTGGAGGGCAAGTCCACCGGCCTCGACCTGACGTCCCTCTTCATCGGCACCGAGGGCTGTTTCGGCGTCATCACCGAGGCGGTGCTGCGCTGCCTGCCCCAGCCCGAAGAGCGGGCGCTGGCCGCCTACCGCTTCGCCACCTTCGAGGACGGGTTCGCGGCCATCATGGCCATGCACGCCATCGGCCTGGTGCCGTCGGTGCTGGACTACGGCGAGGACTTTGAGCCCGGCTCCGACACCTCTCGCCCCGTCTCGGTGGGGGCCAAGCTCTACCTGGCCTTCGAGGGCTTCCGGGAGGAGGTGGAGGCGCAGCGCCTGCGTGCCGACCAGCTCTGTCGCGCTCACGGTGGCCGTCCCCTCCCCGGACGGGAGGCGGAGGACTTCTGGCAGCACCGGCACGACATCGCCCTGCGCTTCGCCCGCAGCCGTCGTCGCGGGCGGCCGCGGGAGCCGGCCCCGGGCGCCCGCTTCGACTACGTGCACGTCTCCCTGCCGCCGTCGCGGGTGCTGGAATACCGCCAGCGCTGTCAGGAGGTGCTGGCCCGCCGCGGGGTGCTTCCCCTGGAATACGGCATCTGGGGCAGGCCGGGGCTGTTCGATGTGGTGATGCTCCAGCCCCAGGGCGATGCCGACGCCCTGGCCGAGGCGGTGGACGAGCTGCTGGCCCTGGCCCAGGACATGGGCGGCTCCATGGAGCAGTGTCATGGCGTGGGGCTGAAGCTGCTGCACCTGATGGAGCGGGAGCACGGGCTGGGGCTGGCGGTGATGCGGACCATTAAGCGTGCCCTGGACCCGCAGGGCATCCTGAACCCGGGCAAACTGGGCCTGTAACGCCTACCTACCCGACAGTATCTAACTATATGCGATGACCGCTCGGGCGATAGCCAGCGGCAGGTCTCGGCGTCTCCCCTGGCCCAGGTCTTCACGCGCACGAGCGCGGCTGGCCCTGTTCCTGATGAGCTGCGCGCTGGCCATCATGACCGTCTCGTCCATTTACTACGCCAACCAGCACCTGGAACGCCTCCGCAATATCGAGCGCCTCTCGCAGATCAGCGCTGTCCTGGAGCGGGCCCACGGCCGCTTCCTGCAGGCCAACACGGCCATGGCCTCCCTGACCTTCCTGCGCGACGAGGCCTATCTGGGGGAGTTCGAGCGCCACTTTCAGGCGAGCCGCGGGGGGCTGCAGGCAGCGCAGGGCATCGCCGCCTCCCTCGGCCTGTGGAACGATGTCGCCTTCTTCCAGCAGCTACAACAGCGCATGGACACTTACAACGATGGGGTCGTGGCGGCAGCGGACGAGTTCCTCCACGGTGACCTGATGCGCGCCATCGAGATGGGCCGCCGCCTCACCCCCGAGGCCGATGCCATCGCCGCCGAACTGGAAGGGGCCAGCGGCGCCTGGCTTTCGATGGTAGCCATCGAGCGACAGGCTGCCGAGCGGGCCACATGGGCCGCCCTCCTCATCCAGGCCTCCCTGGGAGCCTTCAGCCTGCTCCTGGCCCTCGGGGTGAGCGTCATGTTCAACAACTCCATCCTGGCGCCCCTGGCCGCCCTGCGCCGGGCGGCCAAGGAGATCGCCGGCGGTAACCTGGCCGCCCGTGCCCCCACCGGCGGCCCGGAGGAGATGGCCTCCCTGGCCCAGGCCTTCAACGACATGACCGAGGCCCTCATCGAGCGCAACCGTGAGCTCGAGCGGCACGTCGCCGATCTGCAGCAGGCCCAGGACACCATCTGGCGCATGGCCTACTACGACCCCCTCACGGGGCTGCCCAACCGCCACCTGTTCGAGGACAGGCTGCACATGGCCGCCGCCCAGGCACGGCGACGCGGCTGCATGGTGGGCGTGCTCTTCCTCGACCTGGACCGCTTCAAGCTGGTCAACGATTCCTTCGGCCACGGCTTCGGCGACAAGCTGCTGCGGCAGGTGGGCCGCCGGCTCTCCGAGGCGCTGGACTCGGGCTGCACCCTGGCCCGCACCGGTGGCGACGAGTTCGTGGTGCTGCTGCCCGAGGTGGCGCGGGAGGCGGAGGTGGAGGAGGCGGCCCGCCGCCTGCTGGACGCCATGCAGACGCCCTTCACCGTGGACGGGCGCGAGCTCTACCTCAGCGCCAGCATCGGCGTGGTGCTCTGCCCGCAGCACGGGGAGGACGCCCAGACGCTGCTGCGCAACGCCGACATCGCCATGTATCGGGCCAAGGAGCGGGGCCGCAGCACCTACCAGGTCTACAGCTCGGCCCTGGACTCGGGCATGGTCCACCGTCTGGCCATGGAGAGCGAGCTGCACCGCGCCCTGGAGCGGGGCGAGCTGGTGCTCCACTACCAGCCCATCGTGGACCTGGAGGCAGGACAACTGGTCGGGCTGGAGGCCCTGGTGCGCTGGCAGCACCCCGAGCGGGGCCTGCTCTATCCCGACCAGTTCATTCCTTTGGCCGAGGAGAGCGGGCTCATCGTCCCTCTGGGCGAATGGGTGCTGCGGGAGGCCTGCCGCCAGGCGGTGGCCTGGCAGGAGGCCCGCCATCCGCCCCTGTTCACGACCGTCAACCTGTCGCCGCGGCAGATGCGCCAGGACGACCTAGCGGCCAGAGTGGCCCAGGTGCTGCAGGAGACGGGCCTGTCGCCCGAACAGTTGATGCTGGAGGTGACCGAGAGCGCCATCATGGTGGAGATGGACCGGGCCATCGGCGTCCTCCTGGCCCTGCGGGGCATGGGGGTGATGGTCTGCGTGGACGACTTCGGCACCGGCCACTCCTCCCTCAGCCACCTGAAGATGCTGCCGGTGGACGTGATCAAGGTGGACCGCACCTTCGTCTGGGACATGGTGGGCAGCCAGGCCGATGCCGCTATCGTGGCGGCGGTCGTGACCCTGGGGCGCGCCCTGGGCCTGCGGGTCATCGCCGAGGGGGTGGAGACGGAGGAGCAGGCCGACCTCCTCCGTCGCCTGGGCTGCCACGAGATGCAGGGCTACCTATTCAGCCGCCCCCTCACCCGGGAGCAGGTGTGGGAGCTGCTGGACGGGGGCCTGCGGCTGGTGCGCACCGCCTAGCCCTCCCGACTGGCCAACTCACCCCCGAAAAAGCTGGGAGGGGACCGCTTGGCCCCCTCCCAGCCCTTTCCCCCGATCTCAGCGCAGGATCACGTCCATCCCGTGGGGGTCCGAGGCGGGCACCACTGTCCCGTCGTTTAAGGTGGTGGTGCGGTCGTCCACCATAGGCGCCAGGTCCTTCACGTCGAAGTCGAAGCTTAGGCAGTCGCGGTGGACCTTGAGCACCAGCACGCCCGGCTTCCGGTCGGGGTTCACGTTGGCGGTCATGGCGCTAAGGGGCTTGGGGCCGCGCAGGGTTATGAAGGCGCGGCCGGCGTAGATCTCCAGCCCGTCGGGGGCCGGGTCCGTCAGGAAGTCGCGCACCAGCGAGTAGGTGCGGACCACGGTGGCCGCGTCCACATCCACGATGTTCACGTCGTTGCTGAAGCGCATCACCGTCCAGGCGTAGAGCTTGCCGCGGCGGTCCACGCAATAGAAGGCGCCGTGGGTGTCCTCGCCCGGCAGGTCAATCACCACCGGGTCGGGGAAGATGCCCTGGGCGGCGCCGCTGGCGTCAAAGATATACATCTGGTCGGGCAGGCTGGGGTTGCCGCGGGACTCGCTGTTGATGAGCAGGCGCCAGCCGTCGGGTGGCAAGGGGATGGCCCCGCAGCCCTCGGCCGGCACCACGTCCTTTGAGTAGACGTGCACCACCCTCATGCTGCGAGTATTGGGTTGCCCCAGGTCTATCACCAGCACCCCGCCCTGTTGCATGGTGACGTAGGCGAAGCGGCTATCGGGGGTGAAGTTGGCGCAGACCGCCCGTGCCTGGCTGGTGCCCAGTTCGTCGGTGTAGTCGGCAAGACTGAGGGTCTCCACGTAGCGAAAGCGGTTTCGGCGGTAGTCGGTGCTTATCTTATGAATGAACCCTGTGGAAGCCGTGGTGAAACCCATGTCTGCCACGATGACCATGGAGTTGTCGGGGGTGGGCATGGCCGCATGGGTGCGGTTGCTGGCCACCCCCATCCCCAGCAGGTCCACGCAGCCCACCACCCGCCGCGTGGCTATGTCAATGAAGAAGACGCTGCCCGAGCCGAAGTTGGCCAGCACGAAGTGGGTGGGCGGGTTGCCGGCATTGGCCTGTCCCATGTGGGGCAGCTTGCCCACCGGGCAGCCGGCGTCTAAGGCGGCCTGCGCCAGGTCTATCACCTCGGCCGGCGCCCTGTCGGGCCTGGCCAGCATCCGCTCCCCCTGCCATATGTAGAGGAGCCCGCCGCCCTGGAGGTGCGTGTCGGACTGGTCCATCGCCCAGACCTCGAAGGGCCGTTCCTGTGAGCGGGCCCCCTGCGGGCCTGGACCGGGCCAAGCGAAGGCCAGGGCCGCGGCCGCCACCAGCAGCGACACCAACGCCGCTTTCCAGCGCATCGTCTTCCTCCCCCGGCTGTTTTTGGAGCGATGTTAGGGGGCGATAGCGTGCCCTGTCAATGCTCTTGCGGACGGATTATGGGCCGATTCTCTCGATATCCCGTCGGCTAACTCGATAGAACGGGAGCGGGGCGCGGCGTCCGTTTCCCTCCTCGCGGCGCCCCTGTTAAAATAAGGGTCAACGCAGGCAGCGCAGGTCGGGAGGAAGCCCATGCCGTGCGATAATCACCGGCGGCTGGCCATCCCTGCCCAGCCCGTTCGCAAGCAGGACCCGTCCCTGCGGGTGCGCAACTGGGACGAGGTCTTCCTGGGCTTCGACCTGGAGACGGCCCGCCTGGAGGCGGAGCGCTGCATCCACTGCCCCGACGCCCCCTGCCAGCAGGCCTGTCCCGTGGGCAACAATATACCCCAGGCCCTCTACCTGCTGGAGCAGGGCGACGTCATCGGCGCCGCCAACGTCTTCCGCCAGACCTCCAACCTGCCCGAGATGTGCGGTCGCCTTTGCCCCCAGGAGTCCCTGTGCGAGGGGGCCTGCGTGGTGGGCTTCGCCATCCGCCCGGGCACCCTGGGCCCGCAGCCGCCGGTGCAGATCGGCAAACTGGAGTCGTTCGTCACCGACTATCAGCGGCGGCTGCTGGGCGGCTGGCCCCGTCCGGCCGAGAAGGCGCCGCCCACCGGCATGGCCGTGGCGGTGGTGGGCTCGGGGCCGGCCGGGCTGGCCGTGGCCGAGGAGCTGACCAAGAAGGGCCATTCGGTCACCGTCTACGAGGCGTGGCCGCGGCCGGGCGGCATCCTGCGCTACGGCATCCCCAGCTTCAAAATGCGCAAGGAGCTGCTGGAGGAATATCTGGCCTACCTGGAGGACCTGGGGATCACCTTCGTCTGCAACACCGTCATCGGGCGCGACCTGACGGTGGACGACCTGTTCGCCGCCGGCTTTCACGCCGTCTTCCTGGGGCACGGGGCGCCAGTGGGCGGTCGTCTGCGGGTGCCCGGCGAAGACCTGCGCGGCGTCTTCCAGGCCACCGAGTTCCTGGTGCGGGGCAACCTGCCGCCGGAAGACCTGCCCGCCCACATGCGGGAGCCTCTGGACGTGGGGCGGCACGTGGTGGTCATCGGCGGTGGCGACACGTCCATGGACTGCGTGCGCACCGCTGTGCGCCTGGGCGCCGAGACGGTTACCCTCGTTTACCGGCGCACCGAGGCGGAGATGATGGGCCGGGAGGAGGAGCGCCGCCACGCCCGCGAGGAGGGCGTCCAGTTCATGTTCCTGACGGCGCCGGTGCGCTTCCTGGGCGAGGGGGGTCGGCTGCGGGCGGTGGAGCTGCGGCGCATGGAGCTGGGCCCGCCCGACGAGTCGGGCCGCCGCAGCCCGGTGCCCATCCCCGGCTCCGAGTTCACCATCCCCGCCGATACCGCCGTCATCGCCATCGGCTACGAGGGGGACGAGGCCATCATCCGCGCCACGCCGGGCCTGCGCGCCTTCGGCAAGCACCTGATCAAGGTGGACCGGGAGACCTACCAGACCTCCCGTCCGGGGGTCTTCGCCGGGGGCGACAACGTGAACGGCGCCGACCTGGTGGTGACGGCCCTGGCCGACGGCCGGCGGGCCGCCCAGGCCATAGACCGCTACCTGCGGCAGTTGATGGCCCAGACCCCCTCCCGCGTCGCCACTGGCTGAGAGGGACCCCCGGCCCGGGGCGCCCGGACGGGTCGTAGCTGCAGGCCTTCAGGCCTGCCCAAGACGACGCTGGCTTCCCCCGCGCCCCGCCTCCTGGCAGAGCTGAAGCTCTGCAGCTACGTCGCTCATTGCGCGGTCGGTTTTGGACCGGCGCTGCCAGCCGAGAATGGCTAGCGAAGCTGCATCTGTCGCCCGCGAAGCGGCCCCCAGCGGTGACAGGGGGCAGGCAGCGGGATAGAATGCGTGGCAGAGTCGTCGTGGGAGGAGCGAGATGAAGTTCGGCGTCACCATGTTCATCACCGACTACAGCATCGGGCCGGCGGAGCTGGCCAGGGCGCTGGAAGAGCGGGGGTTCGAGTCCCTGTTCGTGCCCGAGCACACCCACATCCCCACCAGCCGTCGCTCGCCCTGGCCGGGCGGGGCCGAACTGCCCCGCGAGTATTACCACCTGCTGGACCCCTTCGTGGCCCTCACCTGCGCCGCCGCCGTCACCCGACGGCTGCTGGTGGGCACGGCCATCTGCCTGGTGCCCCAGCACCATCCCATCACCCTGGCCAAGCAGGTGGCCAGCCTGGACCACGTCTCCGGCGGGCGCTTCGTCTTCGGCATCGGCGCTGGCTGGAACGAGGAGGAGATGGAGCACCACGGGGTGGTGCCCGCCACCCGCTGGCAGGTGATGCGGGAGTCGGTGCTGGCCATGAAGGCCATCTGGACGCAGGACGAGGCCCGCTTCGAGGGGCGCTTCGTGCGGTTCGAGCCCATCTGGTCGTGGCCTAAGCCCGTCCAGAAGCCCCACCCGCCCATCTACGTGGGCGGCCACGGCGGGCGGGTGCTGGAGCGGGTGGCCGACTACGCCGACGGCTGGATGCCCATCTACGCCCGCGAGCGTGACCTGGCCGGGCGCATCCAGGCCCTGCAGCGGCTGGCCCAGGAGAGGGGCCGCGGCCCCATACCCGTCACCGTCATGGGGGTGCCGGCCCGGCCCGAGGCGGTGGAGGAGTGCGCCCGCCTGGGGGTGGAGCGCTGCCTGTTCTGGCTGCGGCCCGCCCCGGCCGAGGAGACGCTGCCCTACCTGGACCAGCTGGTCGGGCTGATGCGACAGTTCGCCGCCGCCTAGGAACCGGCTGGCTGCCCGCCCAGGTGGCCCGCGAAGACGCCCCGCAGGGTAGCGCCCAGGGCCAGCAGCGCCTGCCTGCCGGCGGGCAGCAGGTGCTCCAGGCTGACGAAGCCGTGGATCTGGCCCAGGTAGCGCACGCAGGTGGTGGGCACCCCCGCCTGCGCCAGCCGCTCGGCGTAGGCCTCTCCCTCGTCGCGCAGGGGGTCGTATTCGGCGGTGATGACGGTGGCGGGGGGCAGCCCCGACAGGTCGGGCGCCCGCAGGGGCGAGGCGAGGGGCTTGGCGCCCTCGGCGTCGTCGTTCAGATACTGGCGCCAGAACCAGAGCATGGCCTCGCGGGTCAGCAGGTAGCCCTCGGCGTTGTCGCGGTAGGAGGGGCGGTCGAAGTGGAAGTCGGTGACGGGGTAGATGAGGGCCTGGTGGGCCAGGCGGGGGCCGCCGCGCTCCTTGCTCAGGAGGGCGACGACGGCGGCCAGGTTGCCGCCGGCGCTGTCGCCGGCCACCGCCAGCCTGGACGGATCGAGGCCGAAGCTGGCGGCGTTCCCGGCCGCCCAGGAGGCGGCAGCGTAGCAGTCCTCCACCGCCGCCGGGAACTTGTGCTCGGGGGCCAGGCGATAGTCCACCGACACCACGATGCAGTCGGAGGCGTTGGCCAGGTGGCGGCAGGTGGGGTCGTGGGTCTCCAGGTCGCCGATGACCCAGCCGCCGCCGTGGTAGTAGACCACCAGGCCCAGGGCCTGGTCGCTGCGGGGCCAGTAGATGCGCACCGGGATCTCACCCGCCGGGCCGGGGATGGCCCGGTCTTCTACCCGCGCCACCTGGGGCCGGGGCGCCGCCGCTGTCATGGCCTGCATCATGCGGCGGGCCTCCGCCACCGGCAGCTGGTGGATGGGCGGGGCGCCCGTCTGGGCCATCTGTTGCAGCAGGGTGGCCGCTCCCGGGTCGAGGGCCATGGCTGACCTCCTCTAGCCCTGCAGGAACTGGAGCACCGCAGGGAGGACCTGGTCCGGCTTCTCCAGCTGGGGCGCGTGGCCGGCGCCGTCCACCACCAGCGTGCGCGCCCCCTGGATGTAGGCGGCGAAGTCCTGGGCGTATTCCACCGGCACCACGGCGTCGTCCCTGCCCCAGACGAGCAGGGTGGGGAGGCGCACCCGGTGCAGGCGCTTCTTGAGCCCCTTGTCGGGTATGGGCCAGACGAACTTGCCCGAGCAGCCCAGGGCCCAGATGAGCTTGGCCTGGGCCATGACCAGTTGCTCCGGGTCCTGGGGCATGGTCAGCAGCTTCTGCACGGCCGGCGCCGACAGGTCGCGGAACATGAGCTGGGGCATCTGCTCGATGGGCACCGCCATCCAGTTGGTGACGGGGCGCTCCTGTCGCCACAGCCCGATAGGAGCGATGAGCACCAGGCGGCGGAAGCGCTCGGGCCAGTGGGCGGCCACCTCGGCCGCCAGCATGGCGCCGAAGGAGTGGCCCACCAGGGGGACCTCGCGCAGGCCCAGGGCGTCCAGCACGTCGCCCATGATGAGCACCAGGTCCCAGAGGCTGTCCACCTGGTAGATGTCGTGGGGGTCGCTGTCGCCGGTGCCGGGCAGCTCGGGAGCGTAGACGGTGAAGTGACGGGCCAGGCCCTCCAGGAAGTCGTCCCAGCGCAGGCCGGCGGCGGCGTGGAAATAGACCAGGGGTGGCCCCTGGCCGGCCGACTTGACGCTCACCCGCAGCCTGCCCTGCCAGACCTCCAGGAAGGTGCCCTTGGGCTCCGTGGCCAGGCTCATGCCTCTGCCTCCTCCGGTCGGGATGGGTGGCCTCAGCCGACGTGCTGGGGGGTCGAGCGCAGGCGCTGGGGCCACCAGTGGTTCTCCCAGCCCTCGTCGTCCCAGATGTGGCGCAGGTGGGGCAGCACCTCCCGGGCGAAGAGGTCTATGTTCTTGAGGGTCAGCTCGTGGGGCATGGAGCCGATGTGCAGCAGCACCATCAGGTTGCCGACCCGCAGCCGCTTGATGACCTCGCGCAACTGGTCGCGCACCGTCTCGGGGCTGCCGGCGATGACGCAGCCCTGCTTGACGAAGTCGCGGAAGCCCATCTCGCGCAGATTGAGGGAGGTGAGGCCGCCCAGGCCGCCCCGACGGACCATGGCCACCAGGCTCTCCCAGTCGTGGTGGCCGGGCGGGAAGGCGAACTCGCGGGCCACGTGCAGGCACTTGTGGTAGAAGTATTCCACATGGCGGCCGTAGTCCTCCTCGGCGCGGGCGTCCGTCTCCGAGACCACCACCAACTGCAGGAAGCCCAGGCGGTAGGGGTTCATGTCCTTGCCCTTCTCCTGCACCCGGTTCCAGTAGCCGTCCACCACGCCCAGGGCTGCTTGCCAGCCGAAGTAGCTGAGGAAGCAATAGCAGTGTTCGTGGTCAATGGCGAAGTCCCAGGTGGTGATGCTGCCCGAGCCGGGCACCCACACCGGCGGGTGGGGCTGCTGGATGGGCCTGGGCCAGGGGTTGACCATGGGCAGCTGCCAGTACTTGCCGTTCCAGGCGAAGATCTCGCGGGAGGTCCAGGCCTTGATGATCAGGTCGTGGGCCTCGCGGTAACGCTCCCGCTGCTCCATGGGCGGGATGCCGTAGCAATAGTTGACGTCCATGGGGGTGCCCAGGGGCATGCCCGCCACCAGGCGGCCGCCGCTGATGCAGTCCAGCATGGCATACTCTTCGGCCACGCGGATGGGCGGGTTGGTGGTGGGCAGGGTGGAGCCCATCTGGACGACGGCCACGTCCAGGCCGTTGGTGGCCTTGGCCAGGGCCGACCCCATCAGGTTGGGGCTGGGCATGAAGCCGTAGGCGTTCTGGTGGTGCTCGTTGGTGCAGATGCCGTCCAGCCCCGCCCTGGCGGCGTAGGTGAGCTCGTCCAGGGTCCAGTTGTAATACTGGCCGACCCTCTCGGCGTCGGCCAGCTCCCACCACGGCGGGTCCACCCAGACGGAGTGGTAGCGCTGCTCGAAGTCCGCGGGCAGGTCGCGGTAGGGCATCAGGTGGAACATGGAGATCTTCACGGCGGCACCCCCTTCGTCGTTTGACCCTGACGTAAAGATACTAGGCGGACGCAAAGTCCCTGTCAACGACCGCCGGGCTCGTCGTCTGGCGAAGGCGGCTGCGTGCCTCCGAGCCTCGTTCGAGAGAGCGAGCGAGTGTCCCCGCGACCCGCCTTCTGGTAGAGCTGAAGCTCTGCAGCTACGTTGCTGCCCAGCGTCCATGTGAAAGCCATTTCGCGTCCAGCAACGGGCGCCCGGGCATATCGTAACTCCAGGCCTTCAGGCCTGCCCCGAAGGACTTTCCATGGATGACTGGCTAGTGTCGCCGGAAAACCGGTGCCGAAGCGACGCAAGGATAGGAGGGGCTGGCCAGGCGACGCGGCGCGTCTGGCCGCTCGGAGCGGCTGCCTTGTCCCTGTAACACTTGTCCCGAGGACACTATCTATCCTTAGAAGGACATTGGAGGGCCATGTTGTTCCAGGCAGGGCTGGCCTAGAGGGGTCGTGAATGGCGGGACTGCGCGCCTGGAGGCTAAGGGTGGCGGACACTAGCACTCCCCAGGGGCCGGCCCGCGCCGCCAGCCTGGCCAGACTGGCGGCCCGCTACCGCCCGCTGCTGCAGGTGCTCGTCCTCCTGCTGGCGGCGGTGGCGGCGGTGGAGATGGGCAGCATCATTGCCACCACCGGCGGCCTCCCCAGCCCCTATGTCAATCTCTACTACCCGCTGCTGGTGTGCGCGTCCTTCGCCCTGCCCCTGTGGGCCACCGTGCCCCTGGCCCTGTGGGCGGGCATGGTGCCCTCCCACCAGGGTCTGCTGTTGGTGGAGGCGGTGGCTGCCGGTGGCCCCGAGAACCTCATTCGCCCCGTCACCTTCGTCCTGGTCAGCGCCATCGTCGCCGTCATCAGCGCCGCCCTGCGCAGCCAGGCCGAGCGGGAGGCCCGCTTCGCCCGCCTGCTGCAGATGGAGATGCGGCGAGCGGAGGAGTCCTGGCAGGCGCTGGAGCAGTCGGAGGAGAAATACCGCACCCTGGTCAACACTATGGACGAGATGCTGGTGGCCCTGGACGCCGATGGCTACATCACCGAGGTGAACCCCGCCTTCGAGCGGGTCACCGGCTGGCGACGGGAAGACGCCCTGGGCAAGCACTTCTCCTGGCTGCTGTCGCCGCGCACGGCCCAGAAGCTGGGCCGCGAGCTGCAGCGGGCGCTGGGGGAGAACGGGCCCCGGCAGATAGGCGACCTCCCCGTGCGCACCCGCGACGGCCAGTGGATCGCGGTGGAGGGCACCTGCGCCGTGCTGAGGCGTCAGGGCCAGGCGGTGGGCGTAGTGGTCACCGCCCACGACGTCACCGAGCGACGACGGGCCGAAAAGGAGCGCGCCAGCCTGCTGCAGCGGCTGTTGCTGGCGCAGGAAGAGGAGCGCCGCCGCGTCTCCTACGACTTCCACGACGGCCCCGTGCAGATGATGGCCGCCGCCCACTCCTTCCTGGAGTCCTACCTGGCCCGGGGCGGCAGCCTCGACCCGAACCACCCCATCGTGCTGGCCCACCGCTACCTGTCGGAGGCGCTGGACGAGGCGCGGCGCATCATCTCCCTCCTGCGGCCCAAGGAGCTGGAAGAGCATGGACTGGCGGGTGCCCTACAGCGGCTGGTGAGCGAGCTGGCCGACCACACCGGCATCGAGACCGAACTGGAGACGGACATCGGCGACCTGCGCCTGGAACCCCAGGTGGAATCGGCCCTCTTCCGCATCGCCCAGGAGGCGGTGACCAACGCCGTGCGCCACTCGGGCACCCGTCGCCTGAAGGTCTCCCTGGAGCGCCAGGGCGACGAGCTGGTGCTGACGGTGCGGGACTGGGGACGCGGCCTGCCCAGCGGCGGCGCGGTGGGGGGCAGCGGCGCCGGCGTGGGGCTGGAGAGCATGCGCGAGCGGGCGCGTCTGCTGGGCGCCTACTTCAGCGTCCACAGCTGGCCCGGACAGGGCACCCAGGTCACCGTCACCCTGCCCCTGCAGCGGGCGCCCGTCCGTTAGCCCCCCGCCTATTTATGGCCCCGACGCGGGCTGGTAAGCTCTTATCCGAGGACTGCCCGCGACGCGCGCCATGACCAGCGACGGCCTCGCCCTTCTCACCGACCTCTACCAGCTCACCATGGCCCAGGCCTACTGGCAGCACGGGGTCACGGGTCAGGCCACCTTCAGCCTGTTCGTGCGCCGGCTGCCGCCGGAGCGGGGCTACCTGGTGGTGGCGGGGCTGGAGGACGTCCTCCGCTACCTGGAGGGCCTGCGCTTCGAGGCCGACGACCTGGCCTACCTCGAGGGCACGGGCATCTTCGACCCCGCCTTCCTGGAATACCTGTCGGGGCTACGATTCACAGGCGAGGTGTGGGCGGTGCCCGAGGGGCGCATCGTCTTCGCCCAGGAGCCGCTGCTGGAGGTGACGGCCCCCATCGTCGAGGCGCAACTGGCCGAGACCTACGTCATCAACCAGGTCCAGTTGCAGACGCTCATCGCCTCCAAGGCGGCCCGCTGCGTGTGGGCGGCGCGAGGGCGGGGGCTGGTGGACTTCTCCCTGCGCCGCACCCACGGCAGCGACGCCGGCCTGAAGGTGGCCCGCTGCAGCTACCTGGCCGGCTTCGACGCCACCAGCAACGTCCTGGCCGGCAAGCGCTACGGCATCCCCATCGCCGGCACCATGGCCCACTCCTTCGTCATGGCCTTCCCCTCGGAACTGGAGGCCTTCCGCGCCTTCGCCCGCAGCTTCCCCGACCGCTGCGTCCTGCTCATAGATACCTACGACACCCTGGAGGGGGCGCGGCTGGCCGCCCGCGTGGGCCGGGAGATGGAGTCCCGTGGCCAGCGGCTGCGGGGGGTGCGGCTGGACAGCGGCGACCTGCTGGATTTGTCGCGGCGGGTGCGGGCGCTCCTGGACGAGGCCGGCCTGGACTACGTGCGCATCGTCGCCAGCGGCGGCCTGGACGAATACCAGATCGAGGAGCTGGTGCTGGCCGGGGCGCCCATAGACTCCTTCGGTGTGGGCACCCGCATGGGCGTCTCGGCCGATGCCCCCTGGCTGGACATGGCCTACAAGCTGGTGGCCTACGAGGGCCGTCCCGCCCTGAAGCTCAGCCAGGGCAAGGCCTCCCTCCCGGGCGAGAAGCAGGTCTACCGCCTCTACGCCGATGGCCTCATGCGCGAGGACGTCCTCGCCCTGCGGGGCGAGCCTGTGCCCGAGGGCGAGCCCTTGCTGGAGCGGGTCATGGCCGAGGGCAGGGCGCTGCGGCCCCATCCGGGCCTGGAGGAGCTGCGCCAGCGCTTCCAGGAGGAGTTCCGGCGCCTGCCCGAGCCCCTGAAGGCCCTGCGGCCCGAGGGGAGCTACCCCGTCCGCCTCAGCCAGGGGCTCGAGTCCCTGGGACGGCGCCTGGCGCGGCAGGCGGTCGCCCAGCAGCGGCAGTTGGGCGAGAGCTGAGACCTCAGGGCAGCAGGAGCGCCAGGGGCGCCGCGAAGTAGAGGGCCAGGAAGAGGGCGAAGCGCACCCTGCCTCCCAGCACCGCCCTGGCCAGCGCCAGCACCAGCCGCGAGTAGGGGCGGTAGAGCAGCAGCAGGACGCCCAGCGTGAGCAGGGCGCCCGCCGTCATCTCGGCCAGCACCATCCCCAGGGCGGCGCCCGAGCCCAGGAGGGCCGCGGCCGCCAAGGTGTCCACCCAGGTGGAGAGGTTGGCGGCCATGATGTAGGGGATGGCCGTCTCGCGCCGCAGGTATCCCCGCAAAGACAGCGGCACCAGCAGCCCGATGGAGATAGAGACCGACATGGTGACGGCCGTGACCGCCAGCCCCAGCAGGAACATGGCCCAGGGCCGGCGGGTGAGGGCGTGGAGACGGCGGGCCGCCAACCCCTCCGTGTCCAGTTGGGGTAGGGCGCGGTCGAAGACCGAGAAGGAGAGCAGCAGCACCCCCACGCCGCCGGCGAACAGGAGCAGCCGGTGCAAGTGCTCCTGCCCCCAGTGGACCACCGGCCCGTAGAGGGCGTCCACCCCCTCCGTTAGGGCGGCAGGCACGGCGAAGGCGTCGGGATGGAACCAGGGCAGGTGCAGCAGCGCCAGGCCCAGGGGCAAGGCGGGCAGCCAGAGGGTGCTGGCCACCAGCAGGGCCACCACGCCGATGAACAGGCCGTCGGCGGAGCGGCGGCGCAGCAGGTAGAGGACGAAGCCCATCAGCAGCACCGACGAGGAGGCGCCCATGCGGGAGCCGCTGAGCATGGCCAGCCCCTCGAAGGTGGAGACGGTGCCGGCGGCGGCCAGGCTCACAGCCACGGCGGCCATGGGCGAGCCGCTCATGAGCAGGGCGGCCCCCAGCCAGCCCAGGCCCAGTAGGGCGGCCACCCCCTGGGCGGAGAGGGCGTCGAGGAGCGGGGCGAGGCCGCCGGCGCCCGCCTTCAAGAGCTGGAGGGCGAGGCCGAAGAGCAGGACGGCGGCGCCGGCGCCCAGGACGCGGGAGGCAGCCTCCAGGGCCAGCAGCCAGCGGCGGCGCCGGAGCGCCCCAGCGGCGACGGGGAGGGCGCCCTCCAGCGCCAGCTCGTCGGCCATGCCCTCCCTGTCCACTATCGTCCCTGCCGGTCTATCTCTACAAAATCGGTCAACTAAATCAGGAATACCATAGCAGAAGCCGGCGCCATGCGCAACCCCTCCGGCGGGGGCGTGGGGCGGGAGGCGGCACTCCCGGGGCGACAGGGCGCTATCGGAGCATGGCGGCAGAGCCCCAGCCCTGCCCCGGGGCAGTCCGGCGGGGAAGCGGTCAGTCCTTGACGACGCTGGAGCCGTCGGGGGACTTCTCCACCCGCAGGCGGGCGGGCATCCGCTCGGCCAGGGCGGGCACGTGGGTGATGACCCCCACCATCCGCTGGCCGGCACCGCCCAGCACCTCCAGCGCCGAGGCGACCACGTCCAGCGTCTCGTCGTCCAGGTGGCTGAAGCCCTCGTCCACGAACAGGCTCTCCAGGGCGGTGCGGCGGGTGGAGTGGGCCAGTCCCGGCAGCCCCTCGGCCAGGGCCAGGGCCAGCGACAGGGAGGCCAGGAAGGTCTCGCCGCCGCTGAGGGTGTTGGCTGGGCGCTCCTCGTCGCCGTTCCAGTGGTCCCGCACCAGGAACTCGTCGCGCTCGACCACCAGGGCGTAGCGTCCCCGCGACAGCTCGCGCAGGTGACGGGAGCCGTCTTCGGCCAGGAGGGCCAGCGCCTCCTGCCGCAGGAAGGCCTGGAAGCGGTCGCTGCGCAGCAGGTCGCCCAGGCTGCGGGCCAGGCGCGCCTGCCGCTGGGCGGCCTCGGCCTCCTCGCGCAGGCGGGCGGCTAGCTCCAGGTCGCGCTCCAGTCGCTTCGTCTCGGCCTCAAGGGCGCCCAGGCGCTGCCCCACCTCCTGCATCTGCTCGTTCAGCTCCGCCTGCAGCCTCTGCAAGGCGGGGGAGACATCGCCGCCGGCGGTCAGGGCCTCGGCCGCCTCCTCCCATCCCTCCTCGCGCAAGAGCGATTCCAGGGCGGGGGCGAGCGTTTCCGCCTCCCGACGGGCCTCCTGGGCCTCGCTCTCGGCCAGACGCGCCTGGGCGTCCACGGCGGCCAAGCGCTCCCGAGCCTGGGACTCCCGCTGCTGCCACTGGCGCAGGTCGTCGTCCAGGTCCCTTTCCCGCTGGCGGAGGTCTTCCAGGCGCCGGCGGTCGGCCTCCAGCTCCGCCAGCCGCCGCTCCAGGGCCTGGGGCGAAGCGTCCTCGCCCAGGGTCGCGGCCAGGGCGGCGACGCGACCCTGCAGCTCCTCGGCCTGGTGCTGGAGGGATTCGGCGCGAGAGCGTGCGGCGGCCTCGGCCCTCTCGGCCGCCTGCAGCCCGCCGCGGGCCTCGTCGAGGGCCTGGCGGGCGGCCGTCAACGCTGTCTGGGCGTCCTGCAGCCGCTCCCGCTGCGCATGGACGTCCTGGCTGGCCCGTCGCAGCGCCTCCTCCGGCGTCGCTTCGCTGCCCCACTCGTCGCGCAGGGCGGCGAGGAGGGCGTCGCGCCGCTCCTCCTCCTGACGGAGGCGGGCGCGGGCCATCGCCAGGGCGCTAGCGGTCCCCTCCAGGCGGGCAGAGGCGCGACGAAGGGCCTCTTGGGCCTCCTGCCAGCGGACCTGACAGGCCTCGGCCTCCGCTTCCGCCCGGGCCAGGGCGGGCGCCACGTCCGTCGGCGGCGGGACGGTCGTTACCGACTGTCCACAGACGGGACAGGGCTCGCCCGCGTGCAGGTGGCGGCGCAGCTCCTGGGCGGCGTGCTCCCGGCGCAGCGAGAGGAGCCTCTGCTGGGCGTCGCGGGCGGCCGCCTCCATCGCGTCGGCCTGGCGGCGGCCCTCCTCGGCCAGATGCCTCGCCTCCTCCTCCTCGCGCTGGCGGCGGTCGGCCTCGCGCCGCGCCTCTTCCACCGCCCCGGTCGCCTCCCGCCACTGCCGCGCCAGTTGCTGCAGGGCGGCCAGCCGCTTCTCGGCGGCGGCGAGCGCTTCCTGCGCCTGCTGCCAAACCTGTTCGGCAGCCTCGGCCTCCCGCTGGACACCGGCGAAGCGCTGGCGCGCCGCCTCGGCCTCTGCGTTGGCTTCGGCCAGGCGCTGACGGGCCGTGGCCAGTTCGGCCTGCAGGCCGTCCAGGCGGGTGCGGGTCTCGGCCAGGTCGCGGGCGCGCTGCAGGTCGGTGTGGACGCGGGCATACTCCTCGGCCGAGAAGGGGACGGCGGCTATCTGGTCGCGCAGGCCGGCCAGCTCCTCCTGGAGGGCCTCGCGGTGCCCTCGCGCCTGCTCCAACTCCTCCTGGAGGGCGCCCGCTTCTTCCCTGGCGCGGGCCAGGCGCTCGCTGGCCGCCCGCAGCCGGCCCCGCGCCTCGGCCAGGCGACGGGCCTTGTCCAGCGCCTCCTGCGCCCTCTTGGCCAGGTGGGCCAGGCGCGCCCGCTCCTGGCGCAGGGCCAGAGACTCTAGCTTCAGTTCGCGCAGGCGCTCCGGGGTGGCGTAGGCCAGCTCCGACTGCAGGCGCCGCGAAAGCTCCTCGGCCTGGGCCTGGCAGCGCTGGGCCAGCTCGTTGGCCCGCTGCATCACCGCCCGGTAGAGGTCCAGGCCCAGCAGGTCTTCCAGGACGCGGTCGCGCTCGTCGCGGCCCCCCACCAGGAAGAGATGGAAGCGGCCCTGGGGCAGGACGACGGAGCGCACGAAGCCCTCGTAGTCCATGCCCACGATGCGACAGACCTCCCGGTTCACGTCGGTGCGGCGGTCGGCCCTGGGCAGCCACTCGCCCGTCTCGGGGTCCAGCTCCTCCAGCTGGACGTCGGGGTGGCCACGGCGGGCGGTGGAGCGGGAGATGCGATAGCGGCGGCCGCCGCTCTCGAACTCCAGGGACACCCGCATGCGCTCGGCGCCCTGGCTGATCAGGTCGCGCACCTGGTTGCGCACTCGCGGCGCCTGGCCGTAGAGGGCGTAGGCCATGGCGTCCACCAGGGAGCTCTTGCCGGCGCCGGTGGGGCCGGTGATGGCGAACAGGTCCAGGTCGCTGAAGTCCACCTCCACCCGCCGTCGGTAGCAGGTGAAGCCCTCCAGGGCCAGCCTAAGGGGCCTCATGCACCACCTCGTCCCAAAGGCGCTGGAAGAGCGACAGGAGCTCAGGGTCGGGGTCGGCGCCGTAGACCTGACGGTGATACGTGGACACGAGCTGAGCGGGGGTCAGGTCGGACAGGCGGCGCGCGGGCGCCTGGGGCTGACGGGGGTAGACGGGCACCACCTCCACGGCGTTGGGCAGGGCCTCCCGCACCTGCTGGGCCAGGCCGGGAAAGGGCTTGTCCACCTTCACGAACACCCGCAGGTAGGCGTCCTGCAGGTCGGCGGCCTCCTGTAGGCGCGCCAGCTCCTCCAGAGGTAGGGGGCGGTCGGGCAGGCCCAGCGTCCGCAGCTCCCGCACCTTGCCGAGGCGGATGGGCTCGAGGTGGGTCACGCCGCGGCCCGGCTCCGCTTCCACCAACACCACGCACTTGCGCTGCCCTTCCTCGCCGAAGTCGAGCTGCAGCAGGGAGCCGGCGTAGACGGCGCGCGTGGGGGCCGCCCGCACCTCCTGATGGCGGTGGACGTGGCCCAGGGCCACGTAGTCGGCCATGGGCAGGCGCTGGGGCGGGACGGCGTAGACCTGCCCCATGTGCAGGGGACGCTCCCCCGCCGCCTCTCCCCCCACCAGGGCGCCGTCCACCAGCACGTGGGCCAGCAGCACGTTGACGGCGTCGCGGCGGAAGAAGCGCTGGGCCTGCTGCAGCAGGTCGCCCACCGTGTTGGCGTAGTCGGACTGCCCCTCGCCCCGCAGCAGACCCTCCCAGGTGCGAACGCGACGCTCGCTCATCCAGGGGAACAGGGCGATGACGGCCTGCTGGGAGCCGTCGCGGCTTGGCAGGGTGATGACGCCGCCCTGCTCGGGCGGGACCGGCTCCCCCAGCACGTGGATGCCCACCAGCTCCAGCACGCGGCCGAAGGCGTTCATGCGCCGGGGGTGGTCGTGGTTGCCGCCGATGATGACGGCGGGGATGCGCGCCCCGGCCAGCTCGCGGAAGAACTCGAAGGCCAGCCGCTCCGCCTCGGGGGGCGGCACCGTCGAGTCGAAGACGTCGCCGGCCACCAGCAGGCAGTCCACCCGCTCCAGGCGGGCGATGTCCAGCACCTCCTGCAGCACCGCCTCGAACTCCTGGTCGCGGCGGTGATGGCGGAGGGCCTTGCCCAGGTGCCAGTCGCCCGTATGCAGCAACCTCATTTTTTCAACGTCTACAGCGCCTCTGCCTCTCGGTTGGCGCTTCCCGCTCTCCCACCTTTTCCAACGTCCGCAGTCTTTTTCCGGCGTCTACAGCGCCTCTGCCTCTCGGTCGGCGCTCTCCGCTCCCTCACCTTATTCTCGGCGTCCACGGCGCCGGGTTTCCGGACGGCGGTTCCAGATCTGTCACCCGTTTCCCGACGTCCACGGCGCGCCGGACGCTGGGCGGCCGTGGCCGTCTGTGGCCCCTTCACCCCCACCCCTCCCGTTGATCGGCGGTGCGCCGGGCGGGGCTCATCCCCGCACGCGTGACCAGGGGTCTTCCGTCGCCACCTCCTCCGGTCGCGTGGCCCAGGCCGGGAAGGGGAACTGCACCAGGAGGGGCACCGGCAGCTCGGGCTGGTGCAGGAACATGCTGCCCGGCTTGAGGATGCTGGCGCGGGCGCGGCCCGACGGCCCCAGGAAGCCGTATTCGCTGCGCTCCGCCTCGGCCGTGTCCAGGCGTCCGGTCACGCGGAAGGAGGCGTTGGTCACCACCCGTCGCTCCACCTCGCTGGCCGTCTGCTGGGCGCCGATGAGGATCACGCCCAGGCTGCGGCCCCGCTCGGCGATGTCCAGCACCACCTCCTTGATGGGGCTCCAGCCCTCCCGCGGCGCATACTTGTTCAGCTCGTCCAGGACGACGAACAGCAGCGGCTCGCGGGTGCCCTGCTCGTCCTTCTCCTGCAGCAGTTGGCGCAGCACCACGCCCACTACGAAGCGCTTGGCCCGGTCGTGCAGGGCGTGGATGTCAATGACGTTGAGCTGGCGGGCGCGCACCTCTATGCGGTGGCGCTCCTGCTGGTCGGGGGAGAGGTCGCCCCGCACCAGGTGTCCTACCGCGTCCACGGAGCCCTGCAGCCGCCGCAACAGGGCGTCCACTGTGCCCGTGCTCACCCGCGCCGCCCCGAACACCTCGTCGCGGTGATCCTGCAGGAAGTCCACCAGGTCCTGAAAGTCGGTGACGCGGCGTCCGCCCAGCATCACCCACGACTGGGACGCCGGCTGTCCCTCCGTCTCCTGCTGCAGGTAGCGCTCGGCGGCGCCGATGGCCAGGGGAAGCTGGCTGTGCTCGCCATCGCCGTCGGCGAAGAGGAAGCTCAGGAGCCGTCGCTGACAGAACTCGCGCAGGCTCCAGGCGTAGGGGGTGACCCCTTGCTGGCGGGAGACGGTGCTGGGCACCAGTTCGCCGAAGCCATGGCGCACGGGCGGCGCCCACAGGGCCACGTCCCGGAAAGGGCCGGCGGGGAGGCCCAGGCACTCGTAGCGGCGCCGCTGCTCGTCGTCCAGGCGGGCGTTGGGCTTGTCCAGGAAGAGCAGGTCTTCCCCCTTGACGTTGAAGATGACGGCGCGGGCGTGGCGCGTCCGCTCCGCCGCCTGGGGGTGGTGGAAGAGGCCGTAGAGCAGGAAGAGGGCATACGAGGTCTTGGTGGCCACCCCCGACACGCCGGCGATGTTGATGTGGCCGCCGCGAGTGCCGTCGAGGAACTCCAGGTTCCCCCAGACGACCTGGCCGTCGCGCCCCAGGCCGGCGGGGAAGCGGTGGTCCATGCGGTCGAAGTAGAGGGCCTCCTCCCGCTGGATGCCCTCGGCCCGGCAGACGGGCTGGCCGGGCAGGGGCGGCACGAAGATCTCTGGCTCCACCCTGGTCACGGCGACGTGGGCGGCACAGACGATGCCCACCGGCAGCACGCCCGCAGCCGCCCGGAAGACGTCGGAGTCGAAGCGGGCTCCCTCGTAGCGGGCGCGCACCTGGTCCACCACGCCGTAGATGGTGACCCGGTTGCCGTCGGGCAGAGGGGTCTCGACCAGCACCACGTCGTCCAGTTGCAGATAGTGGCCCTCGGCCACTGCCACCCAGAAGTCCAGGGGGCGGGCGTCGTCGGTGCCCAGGACGCGCCCCACCTCGCTCATGCCGCACCTCCCCCACGATAGAGATAGGACTCGATGCTGCGCCGCACCCAGGCGTGGTCGCCCAGGCTGTGACGCAGGTGCTCCTCCAGGGCGGCCACGGGATACAGGTTGGCGGGGGCGCGGGCGTCCCAGCCCAGGGGCGGAGCGAAGCGCGGCAGCACGAGGGCGGTGATGTCGGCCAGCCGCCGCGCCCGCTCCAGCCCCCCTTCCGCCCAGGTCTCCAGGCGCACGATGCCCACCAGCGGGTGGTGGAAGGGAGGTGGGGCCGCCACCCGCACGTACCAGGAGAAGCGCCGGTCAACCTCCCTTTCCGTCAGCACCAGGAAGATGGGCGTCCGCTCGCCCGGCGCCAGCTCGACGATGCAGCGGGCCAGGGAGGCGCCCTCCAGGTAGCGGCGGTGGTGCGTCTTTACCAGGCCCACCACCGCCGCCGAGTGCCCTGCCCAGCGGGGCAGGAAGGTCAGGGGGCCGTCCACCACCACCAGCACGTCGTCGCCGGCGGGCAGGCGTCCCCCGGCCACCAGCTCCGCCTCCAGCTCGCGCATCCGGTGCTGGACTGCCTGTCGCACCTCCTTCTGCTCCTTGTCGCCGATGGAGACGACCAGGTAGCGCAGGGAGGCGCTGCCGGCGGGCACCTCCAAGTGCCCCTGGTAGCCGGTGGCGGCCAGCACCAGGGAGCGGCGCACCTCTTCCCCCATGCGGCTGGCCGGCACCCCCGGCCGACAGAGGACGCCGCCCGCGCCGTAGGATCCGAAGAGGCCCCAGACGGGTCGCTCGTTCTCCAGGGCGGCCACGCTCACGTCCACCCTGCGCACGCCGTCCACGAATAGGAAGGCGTCGGGGCCGGCCACGGCCTCGGGGCGCCGTGGGCACCAGCCCTCGGGTGGCACCTCCACCGACGGGTCCACCTCGGGGCCCTGGGAGTCCTCGTCCTCCTCGGCGCCCTCGATGAGCCCCTCGTAGGAGGAGGCCCAGGGATGGAGACGCAGGGACGCGGGCAGGGCCATGTCGAACAGACGCTCTACTTTTGGCCCCCATTATAGGCCGTCGGGGGCACAAGTCAACGCTTGCTCCCTACCGCTGCCTCTCGCGGCGGCAGGCGCGACCCCGCCGACGGGCCCGCTGCGCGTTGACAGCGCCGCCAGGGCCGCCTAGGCAGCGGTGGATGCCCTTGCCCGTGCTGCTGGCGGGCGCTTAAATAGGGTGCGGCAGGGTAGGCGGCGAGGATGGCGCTGCTGAAGCGTCTCGACATAAGCTCGACGGCCGCTGTCCTGGAGGGGGTGGCCCACCTGCCCGAGGGAGACCCCCTCGGCGCCGTCGTCGTCTGTCACCCCCATCCCCTCTACGGCGGCGACATGGACAACCACGTCGTCCTGGCCCTGTGCCAGGCCCTCGCCGACGCCGGCCTGCTGGCCCTGCGCTTCAACTTCCGCGGCACCGGTCGCAGCACCGGCTCCCACGACCAGGGCCGCGCCGAGCAGGAGGACGTGCTGGCTGCCCTGTCGCAGGCCGCCTCCCTGCTGGGGCCCGCCGGCGGCCCCCTGGGGCTGGCGGGCTACTCCTTCGGGGCTGTCATGGCTGCCCTGGCCGCCCCCCGCGCCCAGGGGGTGGCGGCCCTGGCCCTGGTCTCGCCCCCAGCCCGCGCCCTCGACAACGTTGTCCTGGACGCCTACGGGGGGCCGAAGCTCATCGTCGCCGGCGACGCCGACCAGTTCGCCCCCGCCCAGGACCTGCAGCGGCTGGCCCTGCAGGCGGGCGAGGGCTGCGATCTGGCCCTGGTGCCGGGGGTGGACCACTTCTGGTGGTCAGGGCTGCAGCCGGCCGCTGCTCGCGTCGCCCTCTTCTTCCGCAAGCACCTGGGCCAGCGTCCGCGGCAGGGCTGAGGCGCTCTCGGCCTCGGCGTAGTGCAGTTGACGGCCGAAGACGCGGGCGCACTCCTCGGCCAGGGCCCTCGCCACCGCGGGCAGGGGTGGCACGGGCGCCAGGTGCAGGTGCAACGAGGTGACGCCGCGGTCGGCGATGCCGCAGGCGACGATGGGCCGGAACCACCGGGGGTCCACGGCCACGTTGAGGGCCAGTCCGTGCATGGTGCACCAGCGGGAGAGCCTCACGCCGATGGAGGCGACCTTCTCGCCCCCCAGCCACACGCCCGTGAGGCCCTCGATGCGCTCCCCGGACAGGCCGTAGCGGGCCAGCACCGCCAGCGCCGCCTCCTCCAGCGCCCGCAGGTAGGCGACCACGTCGGGCCGCCAGGCCCGTAGGTCCATCACCAGGTAGGCCACCACCTGCCCCGGCCCGTGGAAGGTGATGCCCCCGCCCCGGTCGGCCTCCCGCAGCGGGGCGGGCAGGGCTTCCGCCGCCACCCGTAGCTGATCGGGGGAGGTGCGGCGGCCACAGGTGTAGACGGGCGGGTGCTCCAGGAGGAGAAGGGTATCGGGGCAGCGGCCCTCCTGTCGGGCCGACAGCAGCCGCCGCTGCATCTGCCAGGCGTCGTCGTAAGGGATGCGGCCCAGCCAGACCGCCAGCAGCGGCGGCCTAGGCGCCTCTGACTGTCTCCACCGCGCGGCGGGCATGGTAGGAGGAGCGCACCAGGGGCCCGCTCTCCACGGCCGGGAAGCCGAGGGCCAAGGCCTCCCGCCGGAGGGCCTCGAACTCGTCGGGCGTGTAGTAGCGGGCGATGGGCAGGTGGCGCTCGCCGTAGGTGGGGCGCAGATACTGGCCGATGGTCAGCACGTCCACCCCCACGGCGCGGATGTCGCGCATGGTCTGCCGCAGCTCGTCCCAGGTCTCGCCCAGGCCCACCATGATGCCCGTCTTGGTGACCATGTCGGGCGCCATCTCCTTGGCCCGGGCCAGCATCTCCAGCGAGCGGTAGTAGCGGGCGCTGGGGCGCACGCGGCGATAGAGGCGGGGCACCGTCTCCACGTTGTGGCCGAACACGTCCGGGCGGGCGTCCACCACCGTGCGCAGGGCGGAGGGGGAGCCGCGGAAGTCGGGCACCAGCACCTCTACCGTGCAGCCGGGCACCGCCTGCCGGCAGGCCTCGATGCAGCGGGCGAAGACGCCGGCGCCGCCGTCGGGCAGGTCGTCTCTGGCCACCGAGGTGATGACGATGTGCTGCAGGCCCAAGTGCCTGGCCGCCTCGGCCACCCGACGCGGCTCGTCGGCGTCCAGTCGGCGCTGGGGCCGCCCGAAGGTCACGGCGCAGAAGCCGCAGCGGCGGGTGCAGACGTCGCCCAGCACCATGAAGGTGCCGGTGCGCTCCTCCCAGCACTCGAAGATGTTGGGGCAGCGGGCCTCCTCGCAGACGGTGTGCAGGGAGAGGCCCCGCATCAGCCGCTTCATCTCCAGGTAGTTGGGGCCCATGACCGCCCGCACCTTGAACCAGGGGGGCTTGGGGTGGGGGCGGGCCGGTGGCTGATCGTAGAAGGTGACGGGCTGCACCACGCCCTCAGTATACCGTCGTGTCGGGGCCGATGCTCTCCAATCGCTCTTTGACGAAGGCGACGAAGGCCGCTGCCTGGTGCCCGTCCACGATGCGGTGGTCGAAGGAGAGACAGAGGTTCATCACCTGGCGCACGGCGATGGCCTCGTTCTCCAAGACCCGCACCTGGGGGCGGATGGCCTCGCTGGTGAGGATGGCCGCCTGGCCGGGGAAGATGATGGGCATGGTGGCCACCGAGCCGAAGACGCCGGTGTTGTCCACGGTAAAGGTGCCGCCCTGGACGTCCTCCAGGGTGAGGCGGCCAGCCCGCGCCCGCCCGGCCAGGTCGGCGATGGCCCGGGCCAGGCCGGCGATGCTGAGGCGGTCGGCGTCCCGCACCACCGGCACCAGCAGCCCCTGCTCGGTGGCCACGGCGATGCCGATGTTGATGCGCTTCCTGAGGAGGATGCCATCGTCGCTCCAGGAGGCGTTGAGATAGGGGTGGCGGCGCAGACCCTCGGCCACCGCCCTGATCACGAAGGGCAGGTAGGTCAGGTCCACCCCCTCCCGCCGCTCGAACTCGTCCTTGAGGGCCTGGCGCAGGCGCACCAGGCCGGTGACGTCGGCCTCCATCATCAGCCAGGCGTGGGGGGCGCTGAAGGCGGAGGCGGCCATGCGCTGGGCGATGGTGCGGCGGATGGCCGTCAGCGGCACCTTCTCGACCTCTTCCTCGGCCGCCGGCGGGCGGGCGGCCTCGCGCGGGGGTGGCGGGGCCTGGGGGCGGGCGGCGGCAGGGACGGCCTCGCGCTGGGCGGCGTGGCGGCGCACATCTTCCTCGGTGATGCGCCCGCCCGGGCCGGTGCCCTGCACCTGCGAGAGATCCACCCCCAGCTCCTCGGCCACGCGGCGCACCCTGGGGGTGGCGCGGGGGCGCTGGGGCGTGGCGGGGGCCTCGGCCGCTGCGGGGGCTTCGGCCTCGGCAGCGGCCCGCTCGGCCTCGGCGGGCGCCTGGGGCACCTCCCGCCCCGCCTCGGCGATGGGCGGCGTCTCGGGGCGGATGGCCTCGGCCGCCTCCGCCTCCTCGATGAGGGCCAGGGGCTGGCCCACCTGCACCACGGCCCCCTCGGGCGCCAGCACCTCCTTCAGGGTGCCCTTCACCGGCGAGGGGATCTCCACGTCCACCTTGTCGGTGTTGACCTCCACCAGGGGCTCGTAGCGTTCCACCCGGTCGCCGGGGGACTTGAGCCAGCGGGTGACGGTGCCCTCGGTGACCGTCTCGGCCACCTGGGGCATGACGACGGTAAAGGCCACGCTCCCACCCCTCAGTAGGCGGCCAGGCGGCGGATGGCCTCCAGCAGGTTCTCCTCGCCGGGCAGGATGGCGTCCTCCAGCACCGGCGCGAAGGGGGAGATGGGCACATCGGGAGCAGCCAGCCGCACCACCGGCCCGTCCAGGTAGTCGAAGGCTTCCTCGGCGATGAGGGCGGCGATCTCGGCCCCGTAGCCGCCGAAGAGGTTGTCCTCGTAGGCCACCAGTGCCTTGCCCGTCTTGCGCACCGACGACAGCACCGTCTCCCGGTCCAGGGGGCGGAGGGTGCGCAGGTCTATCACCTCCACCTCGATGCCCTCCTGGGCGGCCCGCTCGGCCGCCTTCAGCGCCTGCTGGGCCATCATCCCGTAGCTGATGAGGGAAAGGTGCTTGCCCTCTCGCTTGACGGCCCCCTTCCCCAGGGGGAGGACGTAGTCGTCGTCGGGCACTTCCTCTCGCACCAGGCGGTAGGCCCGCTTGTGCTCGAAGAAGAGCACCGGGTCGGGGTCGCGGATGGCCGCCTTGAGCAGTCCCTTGGCGTCGTAAGGGGAGGCGACGCAGACCACCTTCAGGCCGGGGACGTGGGCGAAGACGGCCTCCACGCTCTGGGAGTGGTAGGGGCCGCCGCGGATGCCGGCGCCGTAGGGCGCTCGCACCACGATGGGGCAGCCCCAGGCGCCGTTGGAGCGCCAGCGCAGGCGGGCGGCCTCGTTGACGATCTGGTCCATGGCCGGCCAGATGAAGTCGGCGAACTGGATCTCGGCGATGGGCACCAGGCCGTTGAGGGAGGCGCCGATGGCCACCCCCACGATGGCCGACTCAGCCAGGGGCGTGTCGAAGCAGCGCTCCCGCCCGAACTCCTGCACGAAGCCCTCGGTGGCGCGGAAGACGCCCCCCTCCTCCACGTCCTCGCCGAAGACGACCACGCGGGGGTCGCGGCGCATCTCCTCGGCCATGGCCTCGCGCACCGCCTCGATGAGGGTCTTCGTGGCCATGTTCGCCACCCCCTTCACTCGGCATACAGGTGCCGGAACACGGTAGCCGGGTCGGGCGGGGGCGCCCGCTCGGCGTAGTCGGTGGCCTCGTCCACCTCCCGGGCCACCCGCCGGTTCAGGGCCTCCTCCTTATCCTGGTCCAGCAGCCCCAGCTCCTGCAGCAGGCCACGAAAGCGCACGATGGGCTCCCGTTGCGACCAGGCCTCCACCTCCTCGCGGGGGCGGTAGCGGCGGTCATCGTCGTCGCTGCTGTGGGGGGCCAGCCGGTAGACCTTGGCCTCGATGAAGGTGGGCCCCTCGCCGGCCCGCGCCCGCTGGTGCGCCTCCAGGGCCGCCCGGTAGACGGACAGCACGTCGTTGCCGTCCACCGTCACCCCCGGGAAGCCGTAGCCCTGGGCGCGGACGGAGACGTTCTCCACCGCCATCTGCTTGGAGACGTGCACCGAGATGGCGTAGGAGTTGTTCTCGCAGACGAAGACCACCGGCAGGCGGTGGACGCCGGCGAAGTTCATCGCCTCGTGGGTGTCGCCCTTGCTGGTGGCGCCGTCGCCGAAGTAGACGAAGGTCACCTCGTCCAGCCCCCGCAGCTTGCTGGCCAGGGCGATGCCCACGGCGTGGGGCACCTGGGTGGCCACCGGCGCCGAGCCGCTGACGATGTGCAGCTCCCGGTGGCTGAAGTGGTTGGGCATGTTGCGCCCGCCGCTGGAGATGTCGTCGCCGCGGGCGAAGAAGGCCATGAGCACGTCGCGGGCGGTCATGCCTACGGTGACCGCCACGCCCACGCTGCGGTAGTAGGGCACCGTCCAGTCCTGGCCGGGGCGCAGCACGTAGGCGGTGCCCACCTGGGCGCCCTCGTGTCCTTCGGCGCTGACGGCGAAGGTGCCCTTGCCCATGCGCTGCAGCACGCGCATGCGCTGGCTGAGGGCGCGCGCCAGGAGCATCTTGTAGTAGATGTCCAGGAGCTGCTGGTCGGTCAGGCCGGCGGTGTCCACCTTTTCGATGGCCAAGGCTCTCACGTCCTTTCTGCGCCGTAGATGCTGATGCGGGCGGCGAGCTGGGCGGCGTCCATCAGCGCCTCGCTCAGGCTGGGGTGGGGATGGACGTTGCTGCCCACCTCCCAGGCCGAGGCCTGCAGGTAGAGGGCCAGGGCGGCCTCGCCGATGAGCTCCCCCGCCTGCGGCCCCAGGACGTGCACGCCCAGGACGTCGCCCGTCTCGGCGTCCACCACCACCTTGGCGGCGCCGTCGGTCTCGTCGCGCAGGAGGGCCATGGCGTTGTTGCGGAAGGAGAAGCGCTGGGCGCGGACGCTGCGGCCCGCCTTCCTGGCCTCCTCCTCGCTGAGGCCCACGGCGGCGGCGTGGGGACGGGTGTAGACCACTCGCGGCACGCGGGCGTAGTCCAGGGGCTGGGGGGAGCGGCCGGCCATGGCCTCGGCGGCGATGGCCCCCTCGGCGGCGGCCTTGTGGGCCAGCATGGGGCCGCCCACCAGGTCGCCCACCGCCCAGATGCTGGGCTCGTTGGTGCGCATCTGGCCGTCCACCCGCACCAGGCCATCGTCCACCCGCACGCGGGTGTTCTCCAGCCCCAGGTCTTCCACGTTGCCCCGCCGCCCGATGGCCACCAGCACGTGGGAGGCGCGCACCGTCTGCTCCTGGCCACCCTGCTCCACCGCCAGCTCCACGCCCTCCTCCCGCACCCGGCACTTCTCGGGCAGCAGGCGAGCGGAGGTGAGGACGGTGGCGCCGCGGGCGACGAGCAGCCTCTCCAGCCCGCGCCCCAGCTCGTCGTCTTCGGTGGGCAGCAGGCGGGGCAGCAGTTCGATGACGGTGACGGGGACGCCGACGTCGAGAAAGAAGGAGGCGAACTCCATGCCCACCGCGCCGGCGCCCACGATGGCCAGGCTCTCAGGCGGCGACTCCATCTCCAGCAAGTGATCGCTGGTCAGGACGCGGCGGCCGTCGGCGGGCAGGCCGGGCAGCTCGCGGGGGCGGGAGCCGGTGGCCAGCAGGACGAAGCGGGCCCTGAGCCTCGTCGGCCCAGGGCCCTCGACGGCCACCTCGGTCGGCGATAACAGCCTCCCCCGTCCCTGGATGACCTGCACTCGCTGGCGCTGGAGGAGGCGCTGCAGGTTCTGGTAGAGGGCATCTACAGCCTGGCGCTTGCGCTCGTGGAGGCGGCCGAAGTCCAGCCCCACATCGCCCACCTCCACCCCGAAGCGCGGAGCAACCCGCACCCGCGCCAGGACCTCAGCCGCCTCCAGGAGGGCCTTGGTGGGGATGCAGCCCCTGTGCAGGCAGACCCCACCCACCTTCTCCTGTTCCACCAGGGCCGCCCGCAGGCCCAGTTGCGACGCCCTGATGGCGGCGGTATAGCCTCCCGTCCCCCCACCCAGGACTACGAGGTCGTATTCCTGCTCCTCCATTGCGCCCCGGGGCGGCAGCCCCGGTGCGCCCATTGTAGCACACCTGCCCGTGCCCTAGCGCAGCTCGGCCAGCAGGCGCTGGTAGTGCTCCAGGTTGGCCTCCACCGCGATGTCGGCCAGGGCGGGCGCCCGCTCCGGCGACACCCCCAGCGCCTCCTCCAGGGTGGGGGCCGACTCGTTCACCAGCAGCAGGCCGGTCACCTCACGTCCCATCTTGGCCGCCTCCTCAATGAGGCGCAGGGCGTAGAGGGCGGCGTCGGGGCTGGTGGGGTCGTAGTCGGCGGGCAGGTGGGCCCGCTCCTCCTCGCTGAAGACCTGGTCGCGCATCTCGCGCCAGGCCTCCTGGATGTCCAGCACGTAGTTCAGGCGATACCAGTCCACGATGGCGCCGCTGCCGCGATAGCCAGGCTCGCGGTGGTAGGTGACGCAGGGCGAGAAGACGTCCAGCAGAGAGAAGCCTTTGGTCTGGATAGCCCGCAGCATCAGCTCGGCCAGCTCCTTCTTCTTCCAGGAGACGCCGCGGGCGACGAAGGCGGCGCCGGCGGCGATGGCCAGCTTCAGGGGGTTCACCGGCCGCACCTTCTTCCCCTCGGGGGTGGAGCTGGTCTTGAGCCCCAGGTGGCCCGTGGGCGACGCCTGCCCCCGGGTCAGGCCGTATACCTGGTTGTTCATGACGATGAGGGTCATGTTGACGTTCTTGATGCAGGCATGGACGAAGTGCTCCATGCCGATGGCGTAGGTGTCGCCGTCGCCGCCGAAGTCCACCACCACCAGGTTGGGGTTGGCCAGGGCCACCCCCATGGCCACGGGGATGGAGCGGCCGTGCTGGCCGTGGTAGGAGTTGAGCCGCAGCATCTCCGGCTCCTTGCTGGAGCAGCCGATGCCCGACATGACGAAGATGCGCTCCAAGGGGATGCCCAGCTCGTTGACCAGGGTGACGAGCACGTCCTTGAAGGCGGCAGTGACGCCGAAGTCGCCGCAGCCGCTGCACCACCAGGCGCCGGGGCCGGTCACCTCGGCCGCCGTCAGGGGCTTCTCGGGCGTGTAGACGGTCATTGACTCTCCTCCTCGCTCACAGGGACTGGAGTATGTAGCCGGGGGTCATGGGGCGGCCGTCGTAGCGCAGGACGGAGCGCAGCTTGCGCGGCATGGGGCCGGTGGCCTCCCGCTGCACCAGCCCCTTGAGCTGGGCGGTGGCCGAGTATTCTACCACGTAGACCACGCGGCAGCGCTCGACGAAGCGGCGCACCTCCCGCGCCGGGAAGGGCCAGATGGTGCGCAGGGCCAGGAACTTGGCCCGCTGGCCCGCCGCCGCCAGCCGTTCGACTGCCTCCAGCACCGGCCCGTAAGTGGAGCCGTAGGCGATGAAGCCGATGGGCGCGTCGGCAGGGCCGTGCAGCCGCGGCGGGGGCAGGTCGGGGTCGCGCTGGATCAGGGCCATGCGCTTGACCACCCGCTTCTCCACCATGGCCTTGCGCACCACCATCTCCTCGGTGATGTAGCCCTCCTCGGTGTGCTCGTTGGTGTTGGCGTAGATGGTGTGGATGCCCGGGGTGCCAGGGAAGGCCCGCGGCGAGATGCCGTCCTCGGTGAGGGCGTAGCGGCGGTAGTGGCCGTTGTGGCCGTTGACCGGCCCCGCCACCACCTTGCCGCGGTCAATGACGAAGCGGGCCGGGTCCAGGGGCGGCGTGGTGTAGGTGGACTGGGCGAACATCTGGTCGTAGATGACGAACACCGGGCACTGGTAGCGGTCGGCCAGGTTGAATGCCTTCTCCATCATGTAGAAGGCGTCCTCGGGCTCGGTGGGCGCCAGCACGATGCGGGCGAAGTCGCCGTGGCCGCCGAAGACGGTCTCGTTCAGGTCTTCCTGCCCCACCTTGGTGGGCAGTCCCGTGGCCGGCCCGCCCCGCTGCGAGACGACGATGACCACCGGCGTCTCGGTCATCCCCGCCGCCGAGATGGCCTCCTGCATCAGCGAGAAGCCCGGGCCGGAGGTGGCGGTCATGGAGCGGGCGCCGGTGAGGCTGCCGCCGATGACGTGGTGGGCAGCGGCCATCTCGCTGTCGGCCTGGACCACCACCCCGCCCAGGGAGGGCAGCTTCTCGGCCATGTATTCCAGCACCTCCGAGGCGGGGGTGATGGGGTAGCCGGCGTAGAAGCGACAGCCGGCCACGATGGCGCCCAGGGCCACCGCCTCGTTGCCCAGCAGGAGCTGGCGCTCGTCGCCGTCCAGGGCGGAGAGGGGCAGCCGCAGATCGGGGAGCTCCCAGCCCTCGGCGCGGGCGTGCTCCAGACCGGCGCGGAAGGCCTCCAGGTTCAGGCGGAAGAGGTCGCTGCCCTCGCCGAAGATGCGGGCGAAGCGACGGACGAAGGCCTCCTCGGGCAGCCCCAGCATCTGGGCCAGGGCGCCCAGGGCGATGGTGCCGCGGACGATGTAGTTGCCGAACTGCTCCTTGGCCATGCGGCCCATGGGCAGGCCGAAGAGCCGCGCATCCCTGGCCCGCAGTTCGCCCTCCACCTGCTCGGGGCGCACCTCGTGGCCGGTGTTGGGGTACTCCAGGCGGGGGGAGGTGTCGTAGAGGACGACGCCCCCCTTGCGCAGGCGGGCCAGGGGCGGCACGCGGCCCTCGCCCGTCCAGTCCAGGAAGGCGCCCTGGTCGAAGGCCTCCAGGATGTCGAACTGGTCGTCGGGCCCGTAGACGGGGGCGTCGGCGGCGCGCAGGCCGAAGGCCGTGTCCCGCGTCTGGATGTTAGAGTAGACCTCCTCGCGCCAGATGAAGGTCCAGGCGCCCAGGTCCTTGAGCACCTGGCCCAACATGGAGATGTTGGTGTTGGTGCCATCGCCGGCGCGGCCGGCGCCGCACACCTGCAGCGAACGCATCTAGTCCTCCTGTCGGGGCGGCGAATAGAACACTCCTATGCCGACCATCTATGCCCTCGATTCCATTCAACTCCATATAGGTGACTCAGTCAACGCCCTCCCTGTTAACAGCGGGTAAAATGGGGGGCGAAAGGAGGCGCCCATGGACTTCCGCCTGACGCCCCAGCAGGAGTCCCTGCGTCGCGAGGTCTGCCGCTTCCTGACCGAGACCCTGGGCGCCGACCACGACAGCGACCCGGTGCCGCTACCCCCCGGCTACCTGCACCACAAGGAGTTTGAGCGCAGGCTGGGGGAGCGGGGCTGGCTGTCGCTGAACTGGCCGCCCGAATACGGCGGTGCCGGGCGCCCCACCTTCGACCAGTTCCTGGTGGAGGAGGAGATCGGCCTGCACGGCGGCCCGGCCAGCGACGCCCTGGGGCGGGTCATCGCCGCCCCCATCATCCTCGCCTTCGGCAGCGAGGAGCAGAAGCGGGAGTTCCTGCCCCCCATGGCCCGAGGGGAGCTGGCCTGGTGTCTGGGCTACACCGAGCCCGAGGCGGGATCCGACCTGGCCGCCGCCCAGACCTTGGCCCGCCCCGACGGCGACTGCTACGTGGTCAGCGGGCGCAAGCTCTACAGCAGCGGCGCCGAGTCGGCCGACTTCTGCCTGCTGGTGGCCCGCACCGACCCGGCCGCCCCCAGGCACGCGGGCATCTCGCTGCTGGCGGTGCCCATGGACGCCCCGGGGGTGACGGTGCGCCCCCTCTACAACCTGCTGGACCTGCACTGGTTCAACGAGGTGACCTTCGACCAGGTGCGGGTGCCGCGGCGCTACCGCATCGGCCCCGAGAACGGCGGCTGGCAGATACTCAACTCGGCCCTGGGGGTGGAGCGCATCACCGTCTACCGCTGCTTCCTGCACTGGCGCCTGTTCCGCGGGCTGCTGCGCTGGCTGCGAGAGAGGGAGCCGGGGCCCGCCCGCGCCCTGGCCCGGCAGCGGCTGGCCGACCTGGCCATCGGCTTCGAGGTGGCGCGGCTGCTCCTCTACCGGGCGGTGCTGATGCACGACCGTGGCCTGGACTACCGCCCCCAGGCGGCCATGGTGAAGCTGTTCAACAGCGAGCTGGCCCAGCGCCTCTACCAGGTGGCCATCGCGCTGCTGGGCCCCTACGGGGCGCTGCGCGAGGGCTCAGGGTGGGCGCCCTGGCAGGGGGCGGTGGCCCACGGCTACCTGTCGGTCGTCCAGGAGACGGTGGGCGCCGGCACCTCGGAGGTGCAGCGCAACATCATCGCCCTGCGAGGTCTGGGCCTCCCCAGGGGCTAATGCGGCTCTCGGCCACCTCCTTGAGCTGGGAGAGCACCCGTGCCCGCAGCGCCTCCAGCTCTTGCAGGGAGCGCCGCGCCTTGGCGATCTCGGCGTCCAGCCGGTTGAGGAGGGTGCGCACGGCACCCACCGCCTCTTCCAGCTGGGAGACCAGTTCGCCGGCCCCCTGGTGCGCTGCCGGTGGCTGCTGTTGAGTCAGGAGGAGCCTTCCGTCGCCCTTCTGGCGCTGGCCCTCTTCGCCTGCTGTCGCGCCTGCCTCGATCATCGCCGCCACCTCCCGTCCGCTGCTCCTGCCGACCGAGGCCAGGGGCGGGGCGCTTCAGCCCTCGAGCCTGGCCTTGAGGCGCTCCAGCGAAGTCTCCATATCGTTCTCGAAGACGCGCGCCATCACCAGGGCGTCCAGGAGGCGTCCCAGGGCGCCCATGGGTGGCTCGTATTCGATGAGCCACTCCACCCGTGTGACCTCGCCGCTCTGGGGGGCGATGGAGAAGCGGTCGCGCAGGCGCAGGCCCCCTTCCCGCACCTCGCGGGCGATGGTCTGGTTGTGGCGGTAGTCGGTGACCACGGCCAGGAGGTCCCAGGTGCGTGGCCCCACCTTGAAGGCCCAGCGCTGGACGGAGCCCTGAGCGGGCGGCCCCTGCTCCGGCGTCTCGATGGCCCGAAAGGGCAGGGCCCACTCCACCTGACGGGCGGGCTCCGCCACCTCGACGAAGACGTGTTCGGGGGTGGCTTCGACGTCAATGGCCTTGCGGATGCGCGGCATGGGGCCTCCTCGAGCGCTGCTCCTCACCTGCAGGCTAGTCGCTGCTAGGGGCGGTGTCAAGCGCAATCGGTCGCAGGGTGGTCGCAGCGCGGTCTGACCCCGGCCCGGGGCCGGGGGCGCTCGGCCAGGACTGGACGCGGGCTGGTGGGGTTGCAGGGGTGATGAGGGTGGATATAATAGGGGTCGGGGCCCGCGAGGGCCGGGAGCGGAAGTAGCGCAGCGGTAGCGCGCCTCCTTGCCAAGGAGGAGGTCGCGGGTTCGAATCCCGTCTTCCGCTCCAATAACTTTGTCTGCCCGACGGGGGCCGGAGTGGCGGAACGGGTAGACGCGGCAGACTCAAAATCTGCTGAGGGGCCGCCCTCGTGCCGGTTCGAGTCCGGCCTCCGGCACCAGCAGCCGTGGCGCTGCGGAGTGGTGTAACGGTAGCACAGGGGACTTTGGATCCTCTGGTCCAGGTTCGAATCCTGGCTCCGCAGCCAGAGGACGGGGTTCCCCGGTAGCTCAATGGTAGAGCGGGCGGCTGTTAACCGCCAGGTTGCAGGTTCGAGTCCTGCCCGGGGAGCCAGGACCATTCTCCTCTCTTAGACGGCCAGCGTCCTCCCGCCAGCCCCTGACGCCTGTCACCCCCGCGGCAAGCGGGCAGCTTCCCACGGCACGCAGGGCAGCGACAGCACCACCGGGCGCCGCCCGCTGCCAGCCTCCCCGCTGAAGCCAGGTGCTGCCCCGCGAGGGTCCTGGACAGCAGCCTCGGGTGAGAGCGCCCCCTCGGAAGCGAAGAGCGCACGCTGCACGGTCGCTCCATCCCGCCGCATCGGCCCGCTGGCGGGCCAGCGGTGTGGAGTCGTTGACAATGCGCACGAAAAGTGCTATAAGTGCCACGAGCCCAATCAGGGAGGCGCCCATGAAGTTCAGCATCTTCTCCGTCTGCGACCACCACCGCGATGTGCCCCGCTCCATCGGCCAGCTCTACGCCCAGGTGCTGGACGAGATGGAGCTGGCCGAGGAGCTGGGGTACTGGGCCTACTTCATCGCCGAGCACCACTTCCACGAATACGGCGTCGTCCCCTCGCCGCCCGCCTTCCTGGGTGCCGCCTCGCAGCGCACCTCCCGCCTGGGGCTGGGGGTGGCCGTGTCGGTGCTGCCCTTCCACAATCCCTTGCTGGTGGCCGAGGAATACGCCGTCGTGGACCACCTCTCCGGTGGACGCCTGCGCCTGGGCGTGGGCTCCGGCTACCTGCAGCACGAGTTCCAGGGCTTCGGCATCTCGCCCGAGGAGCGACGCCAGCGCTTCGAGGAGGCGCTGGAGGTGATGGTGCGCGCCTGGCAGGGGGAGCCCTTCAGCTTCCAGGGCACCTATAACCGGGTGGAGAACGTGCGCATCGCCGTGACCCCCCTGCAGAAGCCGCACCCGCCCCTCTGGATCGCCATCCTGCACGCCGACCGCGCCTACCAGGTGGGGCGGGCTGGTCGCAACATCATGATGGTCCCCTACGCCACCTGCGATACCATCGCCGACCTGGGCGAGGTCATCTCCGCCTACCGACGGGGCTACGCCGAGTCGGAGGCGCAGGGGGAGCCGGACGTGGCCGTGGCCCTGCACACCTACGTCGCCGCCAGCAAGGAGGCCGCCAGGCGGGAGGCGGAGGAGGCCCTCGACCGTTACGTGGTCACCCGCCTCTACGCCCGCCGCCGCAGCTTCGACGAGCTGGACCGGGGCGAGCTGATCCTGTTCGGCGACCCCGACCTGGTGGCGGCCCGCCTGCGCAGGCTCGCCGACATGGGGGTCACCCAGGTGATGGCCCTCATGAACTTCGGCGCCCTGGAGCCGGAGCGAGTGCGCCGTTCCATGACCCTCTTCGCCCGGGAGGTGATGCCCCGCGTGGAGGCCACCGTCAGTCGCCCCTGAACGGAGAGCACAGTCCCCTGCGGCAGGGAGGTAGCGAAGCATGGACGTGGTGCCGACCAAGACAGGCTTCCCGCCCGTCCACCGGCTGCGACCGGGGGTGCAGGGCATAGCCTTCCCCCTGACGGGGCGGCCGCCCCAGGGCTACTGGAACGAGGTGCTGGCCTTCGGCGCCGAGGTGGTGCGCCAGCGCCCGGCCATGGTGGTGAGCGAGAGCCGCGAGGCCGAGGGTGTGCCCGCCCTGCGGCCCGAAGACCTGTCGCCGGCGCCGGGGGCGGTGCGCCGCCGCGCCTTCCACCTGGCCGCCGTCCAGTCGGGGCCCTTCCCCCAGCCGGTGCTCTGGTCGCAGGAGGTGCTCATCTCGGTGCTGACGGGGCGGCCCGACCCGCGCCTGCGCTTCCGCCACGCCGACGCCCACACCCTCGTCTTCGTGCACCAGGGGCAGGGAGAGGTGCTCACCGACTTCGGCCCCCTCTCCTTCGGCGCCGGCCAGTTCGTCTTCCTGCCCAAGGGCGCGACCTACGCCCTGCGCTCGTCCGGGCCGGTGACGATGCTCTTCTACGAGTTCCCCAAGCGCATCATGCGCCCCTACCACTACTGGATACGGGGCTACCCGTATGCCGACTCGGCCCTGGTGCCGCCGGAGCCGCTGCCGGTGGACGACGAGCCGTCCGACCAGGGCGACTTCCCCGTCTACGTCAAGCGGCTGGTGGGGCCCTGGACGCTGCTGCGCTACCCCTTCAGCCCCTTCGACGCCGTGGCCTGGGAGGGGAACCTCTACCCCTTCGCCCTCTCCCTGAAGGACATCCGCACCCTCTCCTCGCCCGACTTCCACCTCGACCCGCCCACCTACACCGTCTTCGTCACCGAGGACGAGGGGGCGTCCATGCAGGCCTTCCTGCCGCGCTGGGTCCACTCGCTGCCCTACCCCCACCAGAACGACGTGGACGAGGTGCTCTTCAACCACTCGGGCTACCACGCCCGACCGGAGGTGAAGGACGGCTTCGCCACCCTGCACCCGGCCGGCACCTTCCACGGGCCGGACGTGCGCGTCGGCCAGCAGCAGGTGCAGTCGCCACCGCCCGAGGGCAAGGAGATGCCCTGGCGGGAGGAGATAGGCATCATGGTCGAGTCGCGCTCGCCCTTCCTGGTGCTGCCGGCGGCCGAGGCGGTGGAGGTCCAGGGCTACGAGCAGTCCTGGTTCCGCCAGTATCAGGCGGTGGCCAGCAGCTAGGCGGGCCGACGGTAGAGCGACGGCAGCGTAAGAAGGAGGAAACGGCAGAAGAGAGGAGCACGGCGCCGCGGGCCGGGCCCTGCGGCGGCCACAGACCAAGCTTCAGGAGGGGGACCCATGAAGCGCGTCCTTTGGCAGGCGGTGGCCCTGCTGGCGGCCTTGCTGCTGCTGGCCGCCTGCGGCGAGGAGGAGGCGCCGGGCACGCCGACGCCCGCCGCCAGGCGCCCCAGCGGCGAGCCCATACGCATCGGCCTCAACATCGAGCAGTCGGGGCCAGCATCGGTGCAAGGGGAGGCCTACGCCCGGGCCGCTACCCTCTGGCAGGAGAAGGTGAACAACGAGGGGGGCATCCTGGGCCGGCCGGTGGAGCTGATCATCGTTGACAACCGCTCCGACCCCACCGAGGCGGCGGTGCTCACCCGGCGGCTGGTGCAGCAGGGGGTGGTGGCCATCGTGGGGCCGGGCACTTCGCCCACCACCCTGGCGGCCATGCAGACCATCCTCGAGTCGCGGGTGCCCGTCTTCTCCATGGGCTCCGCCGACGAGATCGTGAAGCCGGTGGAGCAGCGCCCCAACGTCTTCAAGACCCCCTTCCACGCCTCCCAGAACGTGGAGGCCATCCTGGTGGACATGAAGCGCCGGGGCATCCAGCGCATCGGCCTGCTGACCGTCAACAACCCCTACGGCGAGTCGGGGCTGGCGGCCTGGCGGGCGGCCGAGCAGCGCGGCGACGTCCAGATCGTGGCCGCCGAGAAGTTCGAGGCCAACGCCACCGACGTGACGCCCCAGCTCACGCGCATCATGAGCGCCAACCCGCAGGCGGTGGTGGTGTGGGCCATCCCGCCCGGGGCGCCCACGGCCCGCCGCAACGCCGTCGAGAACCTCCGCATCAACGTGCCCATGTATCACGACGCCGGTGCTGGGGCGGAGCTGTTCATGCGCCTGGCCGGCCCCGCCGCCGAGGGTGCCTTCATGATCCACCCCAAGACCCTGGTCTGGGACCAGATACCGTCCAGCGACCGCCAGTATCAGGCGCTGCAGGAGTTCGGGCGCCTCTACACCCAGCGCTACGGCGAGATGTCGGGCTTCGCCAGCTACGTCTGGGACGCCCTGGGGCTGCTGAAGGCGGCCATCGAAAAGGCAGGCAGCACCGACCCCCAGGCCATCACCCGCGCCCTGGAGAACCTGGGCGAATACGTGGGCGCCACGGGGGTCTTCCGCATGAGCCCCCAGGACCACCTGGGCCTGCGGGCCGAAGACCTGGTGCTGGTGACCATCCGCAACGGCCGCTGGCAGCTGGTGCGCTGAGGGTGAGCGGGCGGTGTCCGAGTTCCTGCAGTTCGTGGCCAGCGGCGTGGGCCAGGGGGCCATCTATGGCCTGATCGGCGTCGGCTTCGTCATCATCTACAACGTCACCGGCATCATCAACTTCGCTCAGGGCCACTACCTGATGCTGGGGGCCCTGACCGCCGTCACCCTGCGCGAGACGGGGCTGCCGGCGGTGCCGGCGCTGCTCCTGGCCATAGTGGTGGCGGCCCTGGCAGGGCTGATCACCGACCGGGCGGTCATCAACCCCGCCCGCCGCCACTCCACCCTGACGCTGATCATCCTGACGGTGGGGGTGGCCATCGCCGTGGAGGGGCTGGCGCTGCTGGTGTGGGGAGTGAACCCCCAGCGCTACCCGCCCTTCACGGCCGGGCCGCCCCTGTTCTTGGGCGGGGCGGCCGTGAGCCGTCAGACCCTCTGGGTGCTGGGGGTGACCCTGGCCATCGCCCTGGCCCTGTGGTGGTTCTTCCAGCGGACGGTGGTGGGCAAGGCGATGCAGGCCTGCGCCATGAACCGGGACGCCGCCCGCCTGCAGGCCATTGACCCTGCCCAGATGTCCCTCTACGCCTTCACCCTGGCGGCGGCGGTGGCGGGGGTGGCGGGGGTGGTGCTGGTGCCCATCACCTCCGCCTATTACGACATGGGCGTCCCCTTCGGCCTGAAGGGGTTCACGGCGGCGGTGCTGGGCGGCCTGGTGTCGCCCTTCGGCGCCCTACTGGGCGGGCTGCTGCTGGGGGTGGCCGAGGCCCTGGCCGTGGGCTACGTATCCTCGGCCATGGCCGAGGGGGTGGCCTTCGCCGTGCTGGCCCTGGTGCTGGTGGCCCGCCCCGAGGGGCTGCTGGCGCAGGTGAGGGCGCGATGGGCCTGAGGTGGTGGGCCCAGCCCCTCCTGTGGGGGGCCGTCTTCGGCCTGGGCGTGCTGTTGCTGCCCGTGGCCGATTCGCTCCCCTTCCTGACGCGGGCCAACCTGGTGGTCTTCGCCCTGCACGGCATCGCTGCCATGGGCCTGACGCTGGTGATGGGCTTCGCCGGGCAGGTCTCCCTGGGCCACGCCGCCTTCTACGGGGTGGGCGCCTACGCCTCGGCCCTGCTGACGGCCAAGACGGGCTGGCACCCGCTACCGGCGGCCGCCGCCGGGGCGGCCATCGCCGCCATCCTGGCCGCGCTGTTGGGGCGCATCGTCTTCCGGCTGCGGGGACACTTCCTGGCCATGGCCACCCTGGCCTTCGGCCTGGTGTTCTACGTGGTGGTGCGCTCCTGGGACTCCCTGACGGGCGGGAACCAGGGCACCGGCGGCATCCCCGACCTGACCCTGGGGCCCCTGCGCTTCGACGACGACACCCGCATGTATCTCCTGGCCTGGGCGGTGCTGGTGCTGGGGCTGGTGGCGGCCCGCAACCTGCTGCACTCGCGGCCGGGGAGGGCGCTGCTGGCCGTGGGGCGGTCGGAGGTGGCAGCAGCCAGCGTGGGCATTGACGTGGCCCGCACCAAGATGGTCGTCTTCGCCCTGGGTGCCGTCTACGCCTCCATCGCCGGCAGCCTCTACGCCCACTACGTGACCTACGTGAGCCCCGAGTCCTTCGGCCTGCTGCCCTCGCTGCGCTTTCTGGTCATTTCCACCGTGGGCGGCATAGACTCGGTGTGGGGGGCGCCCCTGGGGTCGGCGGCGGTGGTGCTGCTCACCGAGGGCACCCGCGAGCTGGTGCCCCGCTTCGTATCGGGCGCCACCGGCAGCTACGAGATCGTGGCCTACGGGCTGGCGCTGGTGCTCGTGCTCCTCTTCCTGCCGCGGGGACTGGCCGGCGGCCTCGCCGAGGCCGTGCAGCGGGCGGCGGAGGCGCTGGGGCGCAGGCGGCGGCCCGCCCCCGCCCTGGAGGAGGTGGAGGCCAGGTGAGCCTCCTGCAGGTGGAGGGCGTCACGGTGGAGTTCGGCGGCCTGCGGGCCCTGGACTCCGTCTCCATGTCGGTGCCTTCGGGCCGGGTGACGGCCCTCATCGGCCCCAACGGCGCCGGCAAGACGACCCTCCTGAACGTGGTCTCGGGCGTGCTCAGGCCCAGGAGCGGCCGCGTGCGCTTCGCCGGCCGCGACATCACCGGCTGGCCGCCCCACCGGGCCGCCGCTCTGGGCATCGCTCGCACCTTCCAGAACCTGCAGCTCTTCGGCGATATGACGGTGCGCGAGCACCTGCTGGTGGGACGCTACCGCCTGACGCGGACGTCGGTGCCGGAAGCGGTGCTGCGCCTGCCCCGCCACCATCGCGAGGAGCGGGAGGGGCGCCGGGCGAGCGACGCCCTGCTCGCCCGCTTGGGCCTGCAGGACGTGGCAGACTGGCCCGCCACCTCCCTGCCCTACGGGCGCCAGCGGCTGGTGGAGATGGGCCGCGCCCTGGCGGGGGAGCCGTCGCTGCTCTTGCTGGACGAGCCCACCGCCGGGCTGTCAGGCCCCGAGGCGGAGGAGGTGGGCCGCCTCCTGCGCGCCCTGGCCGCCGAGGGGCTGGCGGTGCTGCTGGTGGAGCACCATATGGACCTGGTGATGGCCTATTCCGACTGGGTGGTGGTGCTGGACCACGGCGTGGTCATCGCCCAGGGGCCGCCGGAGCAGGTGCAGGCCGACCCCCAGGTCATCGAGGCCTATCTGGGGGAGGAGGCGGCATGAGCGCCCCCCTCCTGTCGGTGCGCGGCCTGCGGGCGGCCTACGGACGCATCCAGGCCCTGCAGGGGGTGGACCTGGACGTGCACGCCGGCGAGATAGTGGCCGTCATCGGGGCCAACGGCGCCGGCAAGACGACCCTACTGCGCACCCTCGCCGGCCTCATGGCCCCCACCGGCGGCCGGGTGCTCCTGGACGGCCAGGAGGTGACGGGCCGCCCGGCCGAAGAGATAGTGCGCCTGGGGGTGGCCCTGGTGCCCGAGGGCAGGCAGGTCTTCTACGCCCTGTCGGTGTGGGACAATCTGGTGCTGGGGGCCTACCACCGCCGTCGGCAGGCCGACTTGCGCCGCGACATCGAGGAGGTGTTTCGGCTCTTCCCCGTGCTGGCCGAGCGGCGGCGCCAGCCCGCGGGCACCCTCTCCGGCGGCGAGCAGCAGATGCTGGCCATCGGCCGGGCGCTGATGGCCCGTCCCCGCCTGCTGATGCTGGACGAGCCCTCCCTGGGCCTGGCGCCGAAGGTGGTGCGGGACGTGATGGCCCGCCTCACCGACCTGCGCCAGCGGGGGGTGACGGTGCTGGTGGCCGAGCAGCACGCCCGCGCCGCTCTGGCGGTGGCCGATCGCGCCTACGTGCTGGAGCGGGGGCGGGTGGCCGTCTCCGGCAGCAGGGAGCGGCTGCTGCAGGAGCCGGCGGTGAGGGCCGCCTATCTGGGGCGGAGGGCCCTGCGGGCCACTGCCGTCGAGGAGTCCCCCGTCCACGACCCCTCCCTGGCCGGCAGCGAGGAGCGGGAGGCGACGCCGTGAAGGGCGACGAGGGCGACCGCCCGCCGCAGGGCGCGGCCGGCGCCTTCCTGCATCGGCTGATAGACGACGCCTCGCCCTTCCCGCCGGCCAGCCTGCCCCTGCCCGAGGCCGTCGGCCAGCACCGCGCCCACCGCCGCGGCCCCTACCGCTGGCTGCTGGGGCGCTTCGTCGTCACCGCCTCGCGCCTGGGCGACCTGCTGCCCCTGCTGCGGGAAGAGGACGCCCCCTGGCGCCTAAGCGTCGTCCTCGACCTGGCGCCGGACCGCCCCTGGCCCGACGCTCTCGGGGACGCCCTGGCCGCGGTGGCCGCCTGCGCCGCCTCGGCGCAGGGCCGGGCGACGGTGGACTCGCTGGAGGCGCGTCTGCCCGTCGGTGCCGAGGCGACGGCCTTCGCCCGGGCGCTGGCGGAGGGCGCCGGAGCGCGGGGGCTGGGCGCCTCTCTCTTCGTAGAGGTGCCCTTCGGCGAGGGGTGGGAGCGCCAGGTGCCGGCGGCGCTGGAGGCGGTGGCAACGGCGGGGCTCGGGGCCAAGGTGCGCTGCGGCGGCAGCCGTCCCCAGGACTTCCCCACCGTCCCGCAACTGGCGCGCTTCATCACCGTCTGTGCCCGCCTGGGGCTGCCCTTCAAGGCCACCGCCGGCCTCCACCATCCCCTGCCGCACCCCGACGAAGCGCTCGACATAACCCAGCACGGCTTCCTGAACGTGCTGGGCGGGGCGCTCCTCGCCTACTGCGGCCGGCTGGACGAGGACGGCCTGGCCGAGATACTGGCCGATACCGACCCCTCCCGCTTCCGTCTGGACGCCGAGGGCTTCGGCTGGCGGGACGTCTGCCTGGAGGCGGCGGAGGTGGCCCGGGGGCGGCAGCGGGTGCTCTGCTTCGGCAGTTGCAGCTTCCTGGAGCCCATCGAGGGGCTGCAGGCCCTCTTCGGCCTACCGTCGCTGACGGCGACGGCCTAGGCCAGGGCGTCGGCGATGGCCCTGGCCGCCGCCAGCACGTGGGGGGCCACCGCCGCCACGTCCAGTTCGCCGATGGTCACCACGCCCACGCTGGCCTCGGCCGGCCGTCCGCCCACGCAGATGGGGGCGGCGATGCCCGAGGCACCGGGCTGCAGTTCGCCGGTGGTGACGGAGTAGCCCAGGCGCCGCGCCTCTGCCACCTCGGGCCGCTCGTCCGGGCTGGGCGGTCGCCCGGCCAGGATAGCGAGGCCCGATGCTCCCCGGTTGATGGGGTGGCGGAAGCCCACCCGATAGGCCACGTGGATGTGGCTGCGCCGCGGCTCCACCACCGCCAGGGCCACCGCCTCCTCGCCGTCGGCCAGGGTGAGGAAGGCGGTGGCGCCCACCCGGTCGGCCAGCTCCTCCAGCACGGGCATGGCGGCCGAGCGCAGGTCGGGGGCGAGCCCCCGCACCAGTTCGGCCACGCCCGTGCCCAGGAAGTAGCGGCGGCCGTCGCGACCGCGCCGCACCAGCCGGTGCTGGGCGAGGGTGGCCAGCAAACGGTAGACGTTGGTGCGGTGGATGCCCACCCTCTGGGCCAGTTCGGTGACGGTGAGGCCGCCCGGCTCCTGGGCCAGCACCTCCAGCACCCGCAACCCCCGGTCCAGGGTCTGGGCCGACCTGACGGCAGCCTGTCGCTGGCGTCGCTGTCGCGACTCGGGAAGCGGCCCCATAGCTCTCCCTTATTGAAGCCTTCGCCCACCAGGGGACGTCAAGGGGTCTGTCCTCGTTTTCAGCCGCCCACCGGCTCGCTCATGGCCTGGGCCTCGATGAGGCCCCACAGCCGCTCCAGGGCCTGCACCAGTTGGGCCAGGTCTCGGTCGGAGAGCTGGGCCAGCACCGGGCGCAGCTGGGTGCGCCCCACCTGCTCCAGCCGCTGCACCGTCTGCAGGCCCTTGGGCGTCAGGTGGTGGCAGACGCGGCGGCGGTCGTCGCTGGCCATCTGCCGCTGAACGAGGCCATGGCGCACCAGCCTGTCCACCATGCGCGTCAGCACCGGCGGGCTCACGTCCAGCTCCTGGGCCAGGGCGGTGGCGCTGGCGCCCGGGTTGCGCCTGAGCACGAACAGGAGGCGCATCTGGGTCACCGTCAGGCCCAGCTCGGCCCACTCCTCCAGGCGGCCGGGGTCGGCCCAGGACATGACCCGCCCCAGGAGGCGCAGGGACTGGTCGAGAAGCTCCTCCCGGCCCGTCATGGCCCCTCGCTATAGGCGTCCACTCGTCCTTACTCCCTCCACAGGGAAGGTTACCGTCGGCATGGGGGTCTGCCTAGGAGCGCGACTGCGGCTGCCCATCAGCGGTCGCCATCGGCCGACAGCCAGCGGTCGGCCCAGCGCTGGACGGCCTCCACCACCTGCTGCAGCTCGTGCCCCTTCTCCGTCAGGGCATATTCTACACGGACGGGGGAAGTGGGGATGACCCGGCGCTGGACGATGCCCTCCCGCTCCAGCTCCTTGAGGCGCTGGGAGAGGACGCGGTCGCTGATGTGCCCCGTGTATTCGCGGATCTGCGAGAAGCGGCGGGGCCCGCCCAGCAGCGACCGCACCACGATGGGCGTCCAGGGCTTGGCCAGGATGCGCACCGCCCGCTCGTATTTGGGGCAGAAGTTGATGATCTCTGGTCGGGACTCGTCGGAATTCATGTCCGCTTTTATTTTAACAGCCGCCCGCCCCCGCCGAAAGCGCGCTGTCCCGCCAGCCAGCGGGGGCATCCTTTGCAGGGGGAATAAAAAATGTCTTCCGTGGCCGCCAGAAGTATTGACAAGCGCTGTGGCATGGGTATACTACGGCTGACAATCGAATAGGGGTTTCCTTCCCAGTAGGCGGCTGCAAAAGGAGGGAGGACCATGATCGCTGAGCAGTCCTACTGGCAGCGGGCGCTGCGACGTCGCCTGTCGCGGCGGCAGGCCCTGCGCATGGCCGCCCTGGGCGGCGTTTCGGCCCTGACCGTGGGCAGTGCCCTGGCCTGCCGCGAGGAGGGGCCGGCACAGGAGGCGCCGCCCCTGGTGGGCCCTGGCCCGCAGGACACCACCTTCGAGGCCCGGCCGGGCGGCACCTACCGCGCCATCACCACCCAGGACCCCCCGAACCTTGACCCCTACCTGAACACCAGCTTCGTCATCCAGACCTTCATCGGCGGCACCGTCTACAGCCGCTTGGCCAAGTGGGCCACCGGCCCAGGCATCGAGCCCCTGTCCCAGGCGGTGGGCGACGCCGCCGAGTCCTGGGAGACGCCCGACGGCATGGTGTGGACCTTCAAGCTGCGGCCCAACATGAAGTTCCACAACAAGCCGCCCCTGAACGGGCGCAACCTGGACGCGGAGGACGTCAAGACCAGCATGGAGCGCTTCCTGGCCCGCTCCCCCAACCGGGGCATATTCCAGACCCTGGTGGACAGGGTGGAGGCCGTTGACCCCCTGACGGTGCGCTTCACCCTCAAGTTCCCCTACGTGCCCTTCATCGAGCTGATGGCCTCGCCGCAGCTCCTCTGGCTCTTCTCCAAGGAGGCCAACGCCGGCCAGATAGACACCCAGAAGCCGGAAGGGGTCATCGGCACCGGGCCGTGGGTGCTGGACAAGGCCCAGCCCTCCGTCTCCTGGGAGTTCACCAGGAACCCGGAATGGTATGAGATCGTGCAGACGCGACGCGGGCCCCAGCGGCTGCCGTTCATGGACCGGCTGGAGTTCCTGGTCATCGCCGAATACGCCCAGATCATGGCCCAGTTCCTGGCGCGGAACATCCACGTCTTCGCGCCGCGCAACGAGGACCTGGCCCAGATCGCCCAGCAGGTGCCCGACGCCCAGCGGCTGCCCGGTCGCCCTGCCTGGCTGCTGAGCTTCTACTACTTCGGCGACACCAACGACCCCAACAACCTCTTCCGTGACCCTCGCATGCGCCGCGCCCTCTCCATGGCCCTCGACCGGGACGGGCTCATCGAGGCCTTCGGCCAGGCTTCCAGGCTGCGGCAGCAGGGCTTCGAGATCGAGACCGGCTGGAACAACACGCCGGTGCCCTGGGGCGACGGCGGCATGTTCTGGTGGCTGGACCCCAAGGGCCCCGACATGGGCCCCGCCGGCCAGTGGTACCGCTACGACCCGGCCGAGGCCCGTCGCTTGCTGCAGGCGGCCGGCTACAACAACCAGGAGATCACCTTCAACTTCACCACCACCATCTACGGCACCACCTTCGACCAGTTCACCGAGGCCCAGATACCGATGCTGCGCAACGCCGGCTTCAACATCCGCCCCAACCCGCAGGACTACTCCAGCCAATACATTACCGGCACCTTCGCCGGGCGCTTCAGCGGGCTGGCCTACGGCTACCAGACGCCCTTCACCAGCGTGGACGAATACCTGTTCAACATGTTCCACCCTCAGGGCACCCGTTACGCCCAGAGCCGGCCCAACGACCAGGAGCTGCTGCGGCTGCTGGAGGCGCAGCGGGTGGAGCGGGACGTGAACCGGCGGCGGGAGCTGATCCGCGAGTTCCAGCGTCGGGCGTCGGACCAGATGTGGTATGTGCCCTCGGTGATGGGACGCTGGGGCGGCATGACCTTCTGGCACAACTTCGTGCGCAACTGGGGCTCCTTCATCACCGCCGGCTACGGCGTCTACACCGAGACGGTGACCCGCTACTGGCTGGACCTGCCCGAGGCAGCTGCCAGGTGAGAGGGCGATATGCAGGGCTACATCGTCCGGCGCCTGTTGCTGATGGTGCCCGCTCTGCTGGGGGTGACGCTGTTCGTCTTCCTTTTGACCCGCTTCACCCCCGCCGACGTGGTGGACCGGCTCACGGGCGAGGTGGGCTACCAGGACGAGGCCCTGAAGCAGCAGATCCGCGAGGAGCTGGGGCTGAACCAGGGGGTCCTGGTCCAGTATTTCAAGTGGCTGGGCGGGGTGCTGCGCCTCGACCTGGGTGAGTCGTTCATCAGCGGGCGGGAGATCTGGGGCGAGCTTAAGAACCGAGTGCCGGTGAGCGTGGAGCTGGGCGTCCTGGGCATGCTCTTCTCCATCGCCTTCGGCATCCCCATCGGCATCATCTCGGCCATCCGCCAGGATACCTGGCTGGACTACCTGCTGCGGGGCGGGAGCATCCTGCTGCTGGCGGTGCCGGTGTTCTTCCTGGCCATCAGCGTGCTGGCGGTGGGGGCATGGCAGTTCGACTGGGCGCCGCCGTCCCGCTACACGCCGCCCTGGGAAGACCTGCAGAACAACCTGGCCATCATGGCCACGCCGGCCATCATCCTGGGGCTGGCCCTGTCGGGGGCCAAGATCCGCCTCACTCGCACCCAGATGCTGGAGGTGCTGCGGCAGGACTACATCCGCACCGCCTGGGCCAAGGGGCTGAACGAGCGGGTGGTCATCGTCCGCCACGCCCTGCGCAACGCCCTGATCCCGGTGGTGACGGTCATCGGCCTGCAGATACCGGTGCTGGTGGCGGGGGCGGTGATCCTGGAGAACATCTTCCTGCTGCCGGGGGTGGGCCGCTTCCTAGTGGCCTCCGCCGCCAGCTTCGACTATCCGGTGGTGCAGGCGATAACGCTGCTCATCGCCGGGGTGGTGATGGTCTCCAACCTGCTGGTGGACCTCTCCTACGCCGCCCTGGACCCGCGGGTGCGCTACTAGGGGCTAGGGGGTGAAGCATGGCGACGCATGCCCTGGAAGAGGCCCTGCCAGCGGGTGCCCTGCCGCTGGAGGCGAGGCCGTGGCCGGTGCGGGCCGTCCGTGGCCTCCTCTGGTTCGCCCGGCGCAAGCCCCTGGGCTTCCTGGGCCTGGCCATCATCTGCGTGATGCTGCTGTTCGCCGCCGCCGCCGCCCTGGACATGCCTGCCCGCTACAGCCAGGCGCGAGGCGGCAACCTGGGCTTCATCTATCCCTACGACCACCAGGTGCTGCGCGACCGCCAGCAGGGCGTCTCTCTGAAACACCTGATGGGCACCGACAACCTGGGACGCGACACCTTCAGCCGCATCGTCTACGGCGCCAAGGTGTCGGTGTTCATCGGCTTCAGCGCCGTGGCCATCTCCCAGGCGCTGGCGGCCATCGTGGGCACCATCAGCGGCTACTACGGCGGGCGCTTCGACGTGCTGTTCCAGCGGGTGGTGGACATCTGGCAGGCGCTGCCGGGGCTGGTGGCCCTCATCTTCATCGTCTCGGTGCTGGGCAACAACATGGTGGTGATAACGGTGGCCATCGGCGCCCTGGGCGCGGCCGGGGCCTCGCGCATCATCCGCGGGGCGGTCATCAGCATCAAGCAGAACGCCTACATAGAGGCGGCGCGGGTCATCGGCGCCACCGACCTGCGCATCCTGCTCTTTCACATCCTGCCCAACGTCTTCCACCTGATCATCATCGGCGCCTCCATCGGTATCGGCGCGGCCATCCTGGCCGAGTCGGCCCTGGCCTTCCTGGGCTTCGGCCTGCCGCCTCCCTACCCGTCCTGGGGGCGGATGCTGAACGTGTCGCGGGAGTTCCTGACCAGCAACCCCATGATGGCCATCTGGCCGGGGCTGGCCCTGACGGTGACGGTCTTCGCCTTCAACGTCTTCGGCGACGCCCTGCGCGATGTGCTGGACCCGCGCCTGCGGGGCAGCCGCTGAAACGGTAGCGTCCTCCGCCCCCAGCCCCGTCCGGTCTGCCGGGCGGGGCTTGCCTGTGTGTCGGGGTGAGCGCATCCTACTGGCAAGGCCATGCGCAGGGACGACGGGGCGCCCGTGAGGACGCCGTTGCTGCTGGCAGCGCTGGGAGTGGGGACGGCGGCCGTGTGGGGCCTGGCCTACACCCGCCCCTGGTGGCTCTGGCACCACTACCCCACCCCCGACCTGCGCCCCGTCCTGGCCACCGCTGGCGAGATCGCCCTCTACGGGGCCACCATCGCGCTCCTCTTCGCCCTCTACGGGGCGGCAGCCTGGCTGGCCGGTCGGGGCGCCGGCCGCTGGGCCGACGCGGTGGCGCTGGCCATGCCCGTGGCCTTCCTGGCCCTGCTGCTGCCGACGCTGCCGGCCACCTCCAGCGACATCCACCACTACGTCATGGAGGGGCGCACCTTCTGGCTGCACGGCGGCAACCCGCTGGTGCAGCCGCCCTCGGCCTACCCCGACGACCCCTATCTGCACTACGTCCCGCCCTGGCACCAGGACGCCCCCTCCCCCTACGGCCCCCTCTGGGTGCTGCTCACGGGCCTGCCCACCCTTCTCCCCGAGGACAGCCCGGCGATTGTGCTGCTGGGCTACAAGGTGCTGCCCTGTGCCTTCTTCCTGGCGACCATGGCCCTCCTCTGGCTGGCCATGGCGCCTGCCGGCCCCGGCGAGAGGCGCCGTGCGGTGGTGCTCTACGCCTGGAACCCGCTCCTCCTGTTGATGACGGCGGTGGACGGCCACAACGACGCGGTGATGGTCTTCTTCCTGGTGGGGGCGGTGGCGGCGGCCTGCCGGGCACGCTGGGCCCTCTCGCTGCCACTGCTGGCCCTGGGCGCCCTGAGCAAGTATGTGGGCGCCGTGCCCGGGCCGCTGCTGCTCTTGCAGGGCTGGCGGGACAGGGAGGGGCGCCGGGGGCTGCTGGCGGGGCTGGTGCTGGGGGCGGCCCTGGCAGTGGGCATCATGTCGCCCTTCTGGGAGGGGCTGGACACCTTCCGCGCCCTGCAGGTGGACCCCCGTTCCTGGTTCGCCAACTCGCTGCCGGAGGTGGCCCTGCTGGGGCTGGCGAAGCTGATGCCCCTGGACCCGGCCATGGCCCTCGCCCGCGTGCTGGGGGCCGTCGCCTTCCTGGTGCCCTATGCTCTCCTGGCCTGGCGCCTCCGCTGCGACGGCGCCGTCACCGTCTGGGGCGCCTACCAGTCCATGTTCATCTATCTGACGGTGGGCTCCACCGTCTTCTATCCCTGGTATGTGGCCTGGGTGGTGCCCCTGGCCGCCCTGCTGGCGGGCGACCCCTGGCGACTGCCGGCCCTGGCCCTCTCTTTCACCGCCGCCTTCGTGCCGGTCATCGAACGGATGGTGCTGCACCTGGGGTTCCTGCAGGGCGACACGGGGATGCAGTCGCTGGTGACAGTGGCGGTGACGCTGGTGCCGCCGCTGGCGCTGTGGCTCGGGCTGGCCTGGCGCTGGTGGGGATGGCGTCTGTGGCGGCTGGCGCCGACGCCGGCGATCGCCGGTCGCTCCTCGGCCCTGCGGGGACGCTAGCTGGTGCCGGGGGGCGGAGTCGAACCGCCGACACCACGGTTTTCAGCCGTGTGCTCTACCACTGAGCTACCCCGGCGCCCATGTCCAGTCTAGATTTGGCGTCCGGGGAGGTCAAGGGGACGGCCCTCGGCCGTCGCCACGGCCCTATTCTGTCCGGAGGCGGCCCCTGTCACCTCGCGCTGCCGGTCTCTAGCGGCCGTCCTGGTCAGGGGGCCGCACGCAGATGTGCACCCGCCACGAGCGAGGCGGTCCGACGGCCGTTGACAGAGCTAGGGGGCCTATTTAGCATGGCCCTGGGCAGCCCACCGCCCGGGAGGTATAGGAGATGCGCATCGGCCTCTTCATGCTCGCCAACCGCGATACCGCCACCCTGGTGGAGCGCATCGTCAAGGCCGAGGAGGACGGCTTCCACGCCGTCTGGTTCGGCCAGGTGATGGGCCCGGACGTGATGACGGTGCTGGCCCTGGCCGGGACGCGCACCCAGCGCATCGAGCTGGGCACCTCGGTGGTGCCCGTCCAGCTCCGTCACCCCGTCTTCATGGCCCAGCAGGCCCTGACGGTGAACGCTGCCAGCGGCGGCCGCCTCACCCTGGGGCTGGGTCCCTCCCATCGGGTGGTGGTGGAAGGCTCCTGGGGCCTGAGCTACGACCGGGCGGCTGCCTACATGCGCGAATACCTGACGGTGCTGCGGGGCCTGGTGCACGAGGGCAAGGCCCAGTTCCAGGGGGAGTTCTTCCGCGTGAACGTCTCCTTCCAGGTGCCGGGGGCGGGTACATTCCCCATCCTCATCAGCGCCCTGGGGCCACTGATGCTGCGGCTGGCGGGGGAGATGGCCGAGGGCACCGTCACCTGGATGACGGGCCCCCGCGCCCTGGAGAAGCACGTGATCCCCCGCATCGTCAGGGCGGCGGAGAGGGCGGGACGGGCGCGCCCGCGCATCGCTGTGGGCCTGCCCCTGGCCGTCACCAGCGACCCCGAGGCGGCCCGTCAGCGGGCGGCCCAGATGTTCCAGTTCTACGGCCAGCTTCCCAGCTACCGGCGAATGCTGGACCTGGAAGGGGTGCAGGCGCCCCATGAGGTGGCCATCGTCGGCAGCGAGGAGGAGGTGGAGCGGCAGTTGCGGCGGCTGGCCGACATCGGCGTCACCGACTTCCTGGCCTCCGTCTTCCCCGGCGGCGATGGCGACGACGGGCAGTCCATGGCCCGCTCGCGGGAGTTCCTCCGCTCCCTGGTGGACAGGCTGTGAAGCTGCGGCAGCGCTGATCGGCGGGTGTCGGTGCGCATCGTCGTGGTCAACGGCCCCAACCTGAACCTGCTGGGCAGGCGCCAGCCGGAGGTCTACGGCACCACCACCCTGGCCCAGATCGAGGAGCGGCTGGCGGCGCGGGCGCGGGAGCTGGGGGTGGAGGTGGCCTGCTATCAGACCAACCACGAGGGAGAGATGGTTGACATAATACAACGGGAGGGGGAGCGCTGCCAGGGCTTCATCGTCAACCCCGGCGCCCTCACCCACTACTCCTACGCCGTGCGCGACGCCTTGGAGGCGGTGGGCCGGCCGGTAGTCGAGGTGCACCTGTCCAACATCCACGCCCGCGAGGGCTTCCGCCGGCGCTCGGTGGTGGCGCCCATCGCCCTGGGGCAGGTCTCGGGGCTGGGCTGGCGCGGCTACCTGGCCGCCCTGGAGGCCCTGGTGGGCATCCTGCAGGAGGGGGAAGGATGAACAGTCGCGTCCAGCGTCTGCGGGAGGCCCTGGCAGCGGCGGGGCTGGACGCGCTGCTGGTGGGCAGCCCCGTGGAGGACATCTTCAAGACCTACGGCGCCAACCGTCGCTATTTGTCGGGCTTCACCGGCTCGGTGGGCTGGCTGCTGGTGGGGGCCGACCGCGCCTTCATCGCCGTGGACTTCCGCTACTTCGAGCAGGCGCAGCGCCAGGCGCCCGACTTCGTGCTGTTCAAGACCGAGGGCGGCATCGAGAACTGGTTCCCCAGGCTGGTGGAGGAGGCGGGACTGGGGGGCAAGCGCATCGGCTACGAGCCCCACGGCCTCACCGTGGCCACCTGGCAGGCGCTGCAGAAGGCGGTGCAGGAGATGGCCCTGGAGTCGCGTCCCCACCTGGTGGCGGCGCCGCCGCTCGTGGAGCAGTTGCGGGCCATCAAGGACGAGGAGGAGCTGGCCGCCCTGGAGCGGGCGGTGGCCCTGGCCGACGAGGCCTTCCTGGCCGTGGCCCGGCGCGTGGAGCCGGGCTGGACCGAGGAGCAGGTGGCCTGGGAGATCGAGAAGTATGCCCGCGAGCACGGGGCCGAGGGCCTCGCCTTCCCCACCATCGTGGCCGCGGGCGAATGGGGGGCCATGCCCCACGCCTATCCCCGCCCGCGCCCCATCGCCGAAGGGGAGCCCATCGTCATTGACATGGGCGTGCGGGTGGACGGCTACTGCTCCGACCTGACCCGCACCATCGTCCTGGGGCGGCCCGACGACCGCCTGCGGCAGGTGTTCGACATCGTCCTGGCGGCCCAGCTCACGGCCGAGGAGCTGGTGCGACCGGGCATGAAGGGGGAGGAGGCCCACCTGCTGGCCCACAACGTCATCGCCGAGGCGGGCTACGGCGAGCAGTTCGGCCACGGCCTGGGCCACGGCGTCGGGCTGCTGGTGCACGAGGCGCCGCGCCTGGCCAAGCGCTCCCAGGACGAACTGAAGCCGGGCATGACCTTCACCATTGAGCCCGGCATCTACATCCCCGGCTGGGGCGGGGTGCGCATCGAGGACATCGTGGTGCTGGAGGAGACGGGCGCCCGCGTCCTCTCCCGCGCCCCCAAGCTGCTCCAGCTCTGAAGGACGGTGAGAGAGTGGTCGAGACGGGCGACCTGAAGCGGGGCATGACCATCGAGGTGGACGGCACCCTCTACCGGGTGCTGGACTTCCAGCACCTGAAGCTGGGGCGGGGGACGGCCCAGGTGCGCCTGAAGCTGCGCGACATCAAGGGCGGGCACATCATCGAGCGCACCGTCCAGGCCGGCACCCGCTTCCCGCTGGCCAGGGTGGTGCGCCAGCCGGCCCAGTTCCTCTACCGCGACGGCGACCTGTTCTACTTCATGAACACCGAGACCTACGACCAGGTAGCGGCCAACGCCGAGGTGCTGGGCGACGCGGTGAACTTCCTCACCGACGGCGCCACCTGCGACCTGCTCCTCTACGAAGACCAGGTGGTGGGGGTGGAGCTGCCCGCCTCGGTGGAGCTGACGGTGACCGAGACGGAGCCCTGGATCAAGGGCGACACCGCCCAGGGGGGCACCAAGCCCGCCCGCCTGGAGACGGGGCTGGTGGTGCAGGTGCCCCTGCACATAGCCAGCGGCGACCGGGTGCGGGTGGACACCCGCACCGGCGAATACCTGGGGAAGGCTGGCTAGCGGTGCTGGAGGCCTGGAGCGTCTCCCGTCTGGCCTCGGCAGTGCAGTCGCTGCTGCGGGGCGAAGCGCGGCTGCAGGACCTCTGGCTGGAGGGAGAGCTGTCCAACCTCCGCTCCAGCTACTCCGGCCACCTCTACTTCACCCTCAAGGACGACGTCGCCCAGGTGCGCTGCGTCATGTTCGGCGGCCAGTGGCGCTCTCTGGGGCTGGAGAACGGGCAGCAGGTGCTGGCCCACGGCCGCGTGGACTTCTGGGAGGTGCGGGGCGACCTGCAGTTCTACGCCGACTTCGTGCAGCCGGCCGGGGTGGGCATCTGGCAGGCCCAGTTCGAGATGCTCAGGGCCAGGCTGGAGGCCGAGGGGCTCTTCGACCCGGCCCGCAAGCGTCCCCTGCCCCGCTTCCCGCGGCGCATCGGCGTCGCTACCTCACCCACGGGTCACGTCTTCCACGACATCTGCCAGGTCATCGCCCGGCGCTGGCCCCTGGCCGAAGTGGTGCTGGCCCCCACCCCTGTGCAGGGGCCGGATGCGGTAGCCGGCCTGTGCTGGGCCATCCGCCGCCTGAACGAGGAGGGGGTGGACGTCGTCATCGTCGCCCGCGGCGGCGGCTCCCTGGAGGAGCTGTGGGCCTTCAACGAGGAGCAGGTGGCGCGGGCCATCTTCGCCAGCCGGGTGCCGGTGGTCAGCGGCGTCGGCCACGAGCCCGACGTGACCATCGCCGACCTGGTGGCCGACGTGCGCGCCTCCACCCCCTCGGCCGCCGCCGAGATAGTGGCCCCCGACTGTCGGGAGCTGCTGCGCGACCTGCAGGAGGCGACGACATCCCTGGCCAGGGGGGCCACGGAGGCGGTGAGCGAGCGGCGACAGGCCGTGGCCCGGGCGGTGGCTGCCCTCGACCGCTCCCTGCCCGACGTGGCTTCCCTGTCGGCCCGCGCCCTGGCCCTGGGCCAGCGCTGCCTGCTGCTGGCCCAGCAGCGCACGCGACACCTGGACGACCTGCTGCAGTCCCTGGGCCGTCGCCTGGCCTCCCTGGACCCCAGGGCCACCCTGGCCCGTGGCTACGCCATCGTGCGGCGGCGGGGCGGGCCGGTGGTCACCAGCCTCTCCCAGGTGAAGGGCGGCGATCTGCTGGACGTCTACGTGGCCGACGGCCAGTTCCCGGCGGAGGTGCAGCGCCAGTATGGCTTCTGAAGCCGACGCCTCCTTCGAGGACCTCTACCGACGGCTGGAAGAGGTGGTCCAGCGGCTGGAGCAGGGGGGCCTGGGGCTGGAGGAGGCCATCGCCCTCTACGAGGAGGGGATGAGGCTGGCCGTCCGCTGTCGCCAGATGCTGGAGCGGGCGCAACTGCGCATCACCCGCCTGCGCGACGAGCTGGGCCTGTATACTGATGAGGGGACGGGGCTCCTGCCTCCCGCCTACGAGGAGGCCGAGGCCGACCTGGAGCTGGAGTGATGGCCACCCGCACCCTGCGCGCCGACCTGCACTGCCACACCCACTACTCCCCCGACGCCCTCAGCTCGCCCGGGAAGCTGGTGGCGGCCTGCCTCGACCGAGGCATTGACTGCCTGGCCATCACCGACCACAACACCATCGCCGGGGCGCTACTCATGCAGCGCCTCTGTCCCTTCCAGGTCATCGTCGGCGAGGAGGTGCGGACGCGGGAGGGGGAGATCATCGGCCTCTTTCTGAAGGAGGAGGTGCCGGCGGGCCTCTCGCTGGAGGAGACGGTGGCGCGCATCAAGGCCCAGGGCGGCCTGGTCATGGTGCCCCACCCCTTCGACCGCTTCCGCCACGGCATCGGCGAAGAGGGGCTGCGGCGCGTCCTGCCGAGCGTGGACCTGATAGAGGGCTTCAATGCCCGCGCCCTGGTCGCCGTCGACAACCGCCGCGCCCAGGAGTTCGCCCGCCGCCACGACCTGCCGATGGTGGCCGTCAGCGACTCCCACTCGCCGCGGGAGGTGGGCAGGGCGTTCGTCGAGCTCCCCGCCTTCGACGGCCCCGAGTCCTTCCTGGACGCGGTGCGCCGCGCCCGTCTGGTGGAGCGGCCCGCCAGCCCCCTGGTGCACCTGGCCAGCCGCTGGGCGACGGTGCGGCGGCGCGTCTTCGGCTGGCAGCCTGCCCGCCCCTAGGCCATGCTGCGCATCGGCTGGTTCTCCACCGCCCGTGGCGAGACCTCCCGTCGCCTGCTGGAGACGGTGCGGGAGGCCATCGCCTCCGGCTACTTGGACGGGCGCATCGAGGTGGTCTTCTGCAACCGGGAGCCGGGCGAAGACCCCAACACCGACCGCTTCCTGTCGCTGGTGCGCGCGGCGGGCATCCCCCTGGTCTGCCTCTCCTACAGCCGCTACCGGCGGGAGCGACGGCTGCCGCCGGTGCGCCAGGGAGAGCCGTTGCCTGCCTGGCGACGCGACTATGACGCCGAGGTGCTGCGCCTGCTGGCGCCCCACCGCTTCGACGTGGGGATGCTGGCCGGCTATATGCTAGTGGTCAGCGACGTCCTCTGCGACCGCTACCCGCTGCTGAACCTGCACCCGGCGCCCCCAGGCGGCCCGGTGGGGGTGTGGCAGGAGGTGGTCTGGCAGCTCATCGCCGTGCGGGCGCGGCAGTCGGGGGTGATGGTGCACCTGGCCACCCCCGAGGTGGACCGGGGGCCGCCAGTGACCTACTGCCTCTACCCCCTGCAGGGCCCCTCCCTGGATCCCCTGTGGGAGGCGGTGGGCGGGCGCTCGGTGCCGCAACTGCGACGAGAAGAGGGAGAAGGCCTCCCCCTCTTCCAGGAGATACGACGGGAGGGGGTGGCGCGGGAGCTGCCCCTGGTGGTGGAGACGCTGCGGGCCCTGGCCCAGGGACGCATTCGCCTGGAGGGAAGGCGGGTGCTGGACGCGGCCGGTCGGGAGGTGTTCGGCCTGGACCTGACGCCCGAGATAGAGGAAGCGGTGGCCCGCCAGCGCTCGGGCCTGCCCTGGCCCTGGCAGGGCTCCCCCAAGGCAGCCGGGAGGTGACGTCATGCTCTGCCCCCAGTGCAAGGCCGTCTGCACGCCCGAGGACAACTACTGTCACCGCTGTGGCCATTACCTGCGCCTCTACCGCCTGCCGGTGCGCCCCCAGGAGCGCTCCCTGGCGCCCCTGGGGAGGGTGGCGCCGGCGCTGGCGCGGGGCGGCCTCTACCTGGCCCTGGGGGTGGCCGGGCAGTGGGCGCTGCGCCAGGTCGTCCGCGCCCTCCTGTCTCGCGCGCTGGCCCCGCGGGGAGGGCGTTCGCTGCCGGCGGCGCCACAGGAGCGGCTGCCGGCCCCTGCCCGTCCGCGGCAAGACGAGGCGCTCCTCTTCGCCTACCGCGAGACGGTGATCGTGCGGCGGGTGCTGGGGCGCCGCTGATGGCCCCCTGCCCGCCGTCGTTATCCACAGCTACTTGACATCTTTTCCACGATGTGGCAAGTAGGGGGTTGTCCGTGCCTTCGTCGCCGAGGCCCGAGGGAAGGCGATGCGTCTGCTGGCGGCAGCGGGGGGCCTGCTGGCCCTGGCCGGGGTGGCCCTGGCCCTCGCCCAGTCGTCCGGCGTCGCCCCCGTGCAGGAGAAGGCCCGCTACGTCGTCCGCGCCTGCTTCGGCAGCGACCCGGGCGGGGTCACCTTCCGCCTGGCCTTCTACGATGCCCAGGACAGCGTGCTCGTGTCGCAACAGAGCAGCGGCGCCAGCGAGGGCGGCGGCTGCTACCGCTCCCAGCCCGCCGCCTACGCCCCCTGCGGGTCGGTCACCGCCCGTTACAGCGTGAGCGCCGGGTCGGGGGCAACGCCTTCCTCTCTGGCCCTGGTGGAGGAAGCGCCGCCCGATGGCTCCTGCAGCGCGCCGACCCCCACGCCGACACCTACACCCACACCCACGCCCGCCCCGACCTCTCCTTCCGGCCCGTCTCCTCTTCCGCCGTCCGGCGGCGGGCCGCCGCCGGCGCCGACCGCTGCCCCGGAGCCTGCCGTCTTCCCTGCGCTGGTCAACGGGGGCTTCGAGGAGGGCCGGGGCGACGGCACCCCTTACGGCTGGAGCAAGTTCGGCGGGACGCTGGGGCGCTCGGCGACGGTGCGACGGGAAGGCTCCTATGCGGCCTTACTGGAGAGCGCCACCGCCTCCACCAAGTGGGCCTACCAGACGGTGCGGGTGCAGGGGGGCCAGTTCTATCTCTTCACGGCCTACGCGCTGAAGGACGACCCGGGCGTGGACGCCATCTGGCTGCGGGTGTCGTGGTATGCCAGCGAGGACGGCTCCGGCAGTGTCCTGGCCCAGCACGACTCGATCCAGGCGCTGGCCGATGACGACCCCGCCTTTCGCTTCCTCAGCACGGGGCCGGTGCAGGCGCCCGCGGACGCCCGCTCGGCCCGCCTGCGGCTGATGCTGCGGCCCCGGTCGGAGGCGCGGGCGGTGGCCTACTTCGACGACGTGTCCTTCGCGACGACTTCGCCCCCGCCGGCCGACGAGGGGTCTAGCGCCGCCCCCACTGCCTCGGCGGGCGCAGCCCGCCCCGACGCCACCGCGACGGCCCCGGCCCGCACCGGGCCTGCGGCGACCGCGTCTGCCCCGCGACCGTCGCCGGCGTCGGCCGGTAGCTCGTCGGCGCGTCCGTCGGCGCCACGGCCCACCGGCGCTGCCACGGCAGCAACCTCGGCGGCGAACGAAGAGGGTGGCCAGGAAGGAGGGTCGCCGGTGGCCATCGTTCTGGCCAACATCAGGCAGCCGTCGCAGACGGCCGCGATGCCCGAGGCGGCCGGGGACACCTTCCCGGACGCGGCCGTGCTGGCGGTGGGGGCGGCGCTGGCGGCGGTGGTGGTGGGGGCCGTTGCCGCCGTGGCCTGGCCCGGGCGCCGCTAGGTGCTATTCGAACTCGTAGACGCCGCCGCTGGCGAAGCGCTGCAGGACGCGGCGGGCCACCACCATCTTGTGCACCTCGTCGGCGCCGTCGTAGATGCGGCCCATGCGCGCCTGGCGGAACATGCGCGACAGGGGCGTGTCCTCGGTGACCCCCAGCGCCCCGTGCACCTGCACCGCCCGGTCTATGACGTTGTTCAGCACCTGGGCGCCGAAGAACTTGATCAGCGACACCTCCAGCCGCGCCTCGTCCCCCTGGTCTATCTTGGCGGCGGCGTGCATGGTCAGCAGGCGGAAGGCCTGTATCTCCGCCGCCGACTCGGCGATCATCCACTGGATGGCCTGCTTCTCGGCCAGGGGGCCCCCGAAGGCGTAGCGCTCCAGGGCGCGGCGGCACATCATCTCGAAGGCCCGCTGGCACTGCCCCAGCCAGCGCATGCAGTGGTGGATGCGCCCGGGCCCCAGCCGCTTCTGGGCGATCATGAAGCCCGAGCCAGGCTCCCCCAGGGTGTTGGTGATGGGCACGCGGCAGTTCTCGTAGGCCACCTCGTAGTGCTCGCTGTGCTCCTCGCCCATGACGGGAATGGAGCGGACGATGCGGAAGCCGGGCGTGTCGGTGGGGACGATGATCATGGTCGCCCGCCGGTGGGGGGCCGCCTCGGGGTCCGTCACAGCCATGACGATGGCGAAGGCCGCCCGCCCGGCCCCGCTGGTGAACCACTTGCGGCCGTTGATGACCCACTCGTCGCCGTCGCGCACCGCCCGCGTCTGCAGCAGCGTGGGGTCGGAGCCGGCGGTGTCGGGCTCGGTCATGGAGAAGCAGGAGAATATGTCGCCGTTGACCAGGGGCTTGAGCCAGCGCTCCTTCTGCTCCTGGGTGCCGAAGAGCCAGAGGATCTCGGCGTTGCCCGAGTCGGGGGCCTGGCAGCCGAAGACCACCGGCGCCCAGAAGCTGCGGCCCAGGATCTCGTTCATGAACACGTATTTGAGGAAGCCGATGCCCATGCCCCCCGCCTCCCTGGGCATGTGGGGCGCCCACATGCCCAGCCGCTTCACCTCCTGGCGCAGGGAGCCGATGAGCTCCTCGGCCTCGGGGCCGCCGCGGGCGAAGGTGGGCTCGTTGGGGTAGATGTGCTCCTCCATGAAGGCCTTGGTCCTGGCCCGCAGCTCCCGTATCTCGGGGGTCATCAGGGTGTAGAAGGTAGCTTCCTGCGTCATCTCCGCCTCCGTCGTCTCTGTGCTTAGCTAAGCAGCGTCAAAGTCTTCTCCTCAGTCGCGGGTCGAGGACATCGCGCAGGGCATCACCGAAAAGATTGAAGGCGAAGACCGTCAGCGTAATGGCCATCAAGGGTGGCCAGAAGACGTGCGGGGCCGTGATCCAGAAAGGGCGTCCCTCGGCCAGGTCCCGCCCCCACGAGGGCGCCGGCGGTGGCGTCCCCAGCCCTAGGAAACTGAGCGACGCCTCCACGATGATGGCGTTGCCCAGGCCCACCGTCGCCAGCACGATGATCGGTGCGAAGGCATTGGGCAAGATATGGCGCCACATGATGCGGGCATCAGTGGCGCCGACCACCCGCGCAGCCTCAACGTAAGTCTCCTCTCGCACGCTGAGTACGACGCCCCGCACCACACGGGCGGCGTTTGGGGTGAGCAGCACCCCGATGGCGATCATGACGTTCGTGATCGAGTTACCCAGGGCAGCCACTATCGCAAGGGCCAGCACGAGCCACGGAAACGCCAGTAACGAGTCTATGATCCGTTGCACGACGAGGTCGAACAGCCCTCGGAAGTACCCGCACAGCATGCCTAACAGGGTGCCACAACCAGTACCGATGGCTACAGAAATGACCCCCACCCAAAGAGAAATGCGCGCCCCGTACACAATGCGACTGAATATGTCCCGACCGAACCGGTCCGTCCCGAACACATGTTCACTGCTGGGCCCCTGGAGGATGTCTGTAGAGTTACGAGTCGGGTCGTGGGTTGCTACGATCGGAGCCAGAGCAGCCAGAATGAGCAACGTCACCAGAACTATGGCACCGAAGGCGCCCAACGGTTGCATGCGCACAAAGCGCATCAAGCGCTGGGCGTGAGACACGAGCGGTCTCGCAACTACTCCTGGTACGGCTACAGCGACCTCGGAGACCTGAGTTGCAGATGGTCCGGCCACGTCACGCATATCGGATCCTTGGATCCAGCCACGCATACATCACGTCCACCGCCAAGTTGATCAGGACGTAGAAGATGCTCATGAAGACCACGATCCCCTGCACGGTCGGGTAATCGCGCAGTGAGACCGATTCCACCATCAGACGACCGATGCCAGGCAATGAAAAGATGGACTCAATGATAATGGTTCCGCCCATGAGCACCCCTACCTGCAAGCCCATGATGGTCACGACGGGGATGAACGCGTTCTTCAGCGCGTGACGCAAGACCACCAAGCGCTCCGACAGCCCCTTGGAACGGGCTGTTCGGACGTAGTCTTGCCTCAATACCTCCAGCAATTGGGAGCGAAGCATCCTGCTCAGGGTGCCTGCTAGGATCAGGCCGAGAGCGATTCCGGGCAGGACGAATTGGCTCAAGTTTCCCAGGGGGTCAGCGGTAAAGGGAACATAGCGGATGGGTGGTATCCATCCGAACCAGATGGCAGGTAAAGCTACCATGAGCGACCCGATAACGAAGCTAGGAGTTGCCAAGCCCAGCATACTCAGCACTCGGGCTAGATAGTCCACCCATGTACCCTGCTTCACAGCGGCGACGATGGCTGATGGTATGGCCACTATCAGGGCGAACGAGAAGGCAAAGGCAGTCAGTTCAAGGGTAACCGGTAGGCGCTGAACGATCTCATCCAGCACCGGTCGGCCGCGACTACGCATCGATTCGCCGAAATCCAGCTGGACAAGGTCGCCTAGCCAGCGAAAGTACTGAACCACCAGCGGGTCGTTGAGCCCATGCTCCTCCCGGAAGGCCTGCAGTGCCTCCGGGGTGGCGTACTCCCCCAGTTGAACGACGGCCAAGTCACCGGGGAGCACCCGCATGGCCACGAACACCGTGCACGTGACCCCCAAGAGCACGGGGACAAGCAAGAGGAGACGCCGAACCAGATAACCCGTCATCGCCCTCGCTTAACCGTCCGGAGGCTAACACCGCTGATACGGGCAGACCGCGTCTTCTTCCGGACTCAGCCCTCGACCCACGCATCGTATAGGTCGCTACTAAGATCAAATGCCCTGTAAGGCTTGTAATTGTGAAGACGCGGTGACACCAGTGTCACGTATATGGGGTCCGCGAGCCAAACTGACGGGACTTCCTCAAGTAGCTTGCGCTGAATCTCCATGATGAGTTGCGCGCGCTCCTGCTCGTCGTAGATCTCCCGCTGCCTGTCGAGCAATGCGTCTAGTTCGGGGTTGGAGTACCGGTTGACATTACGCGCCTGGCCGGTGTAGTGCGGGCCATATAGGTATTCATCTATCTCCTGCGATCCACCATTGACGTAGACGTGGGACTCAAACGCCCCGGCCCGACGCTTGGCCTGCAGTGTTGCCTGGTCGCTTATATCGAGTCGTAAATCTATGCCGTATCTCGCCAGCTGGTCTTTCAGGGCCAGCGAGCCGTCGTGGTAAGTCGCATGTTCTGGACGGGTGGTCGTGATGTTGTGCACTGACAGCCCGCCCTCGTAGCCGGCTGCTGCCAGCAACGCCTTCGCTTCCCTGATGTCCTGGTCCTTAGGCTTGCGATAGCCAGGCAACCTGGCGAGCTGATCTTGCGGTATGGCATATCTTTCGAATCCCCAAGTCACCGGGCCACTGGGCTTGCCGCCCGTCGAGTGGACGACCTTTAGGTACTCCTCGCGATCAATAAGGAGGTTGAAGGCCTGACGGACGCGCTTGTCCCTAAAGGGCGGCTTCTCGCAGTTCATTATGAAAAAGTTCCAATGCAGTCCCGGATTCTGGATAACTTGCAGCCGAGGGTTGGCAGCCAGAATAGCATCTACGCGACTCTTGTCGGTGAGAGTGGGTATGTAATCAATTTCTCCAGCTATAAGGGCCGAGTCGAGAGTGGCGAAGTCCGGGATCACCCGAAAATCCACGGCGTCCGGATAGGGGCGATCGGGTACGTAGTATAGGGGGTTGCGCTCAAACCTTGTGGCCACAGCTCGCTGACGACTGACGATTTTGAACGGTCCCGAACCAAGCGCGTCCTGGAATCTGTCTCCTTTCGTCTCCACCCACCGCTTCGGGAGAACCATCATCCACCCTGTGGCGAGGTAGCTGATAAGCGGCGCGAAGGGCCGCTGCAGCTTGAACACAGCCGTGCGGTCATCAGGGGTCTCGACTCGGTCTAAGGGACCCACTTTGTATCGATGGGGTGAGTTCAATCGCGGGTCGGCTATGCGCATGAAGGTGAACGCTACGTCTTCCGAAGTGAGGGGCGTTCCGTCCCACCATTGCGTGCCTGGCCGCAGCTTAAAGATGAACGTAAGCCTGTCGGGAATCTCGGGCATGGAGGTGGCCAGATCAGGCACAATTTCAGTGACCTCCGCGTTCCAGCGCAGAAGCTTAGAGTAGATGTAAGGGGCGATGAGCATCGTCCAGGTCGTCTCCAGTGCTGGGTCCAGGTGTTCGGCATCGGCCGTGAAGGCTCTCCTTACAGTGCCGCCTCTCCGGGGCTCGCTCGTGCCCGTCTCTGGGGTGGTCGCTGGGCCCGGCGAGCGACAGGCAGCAAGGGATCCGGCAGCTGCGGCCAAGGCCAGAGTGCCGGCTCCCGCCAGAAAGCGTCGTCTCGTTATCCTCCCTCTCAGCGAGACAGAGCTCCGACCTGCCTGGGACATCTTCACCCTCCTCCCGAGGCATTCGCCTGCTAGCGTCGCCGTCCTGACTATAAAAGCCTGACATCGAGCTAGACAAGCGGCGATCCATTGGGGTATTTAACAAATGAAATGCACCGATTGCTGTTCACTGCACAGCAGGGCGCGATCGGGGGTGTGTATGCTGCATAGGCCTATGACCTGGGGGCCTTTTCTGGAACGTGCAGCGGCGGTCGTCGACGATGTCCTCAGTGAGATAGTCCATACACTCCCCGAATACAGCCGACTCGACAGGATAGAGCTGGGAGATGTGCGACAGTCGCTCGAACGGAGTGTCCTGTTGCTCGAACATCGCCTACACGGCCGGTCCCCCGAGCAGTCGTTGTTTGAGGAGGTCGTCGCAACGGGCGCCCGCCGTTATGCTCAGGGAATCAGCATCCGCTCTATCGTCGAGGCCCACAAACGCTGGACCATGAGGCTCTGGGAGGAAGCGAACGAGACCCTGTGGCCTGACCAAATGCTGGTACTGAGTTCGACGCTCCTAGACCAGCTTGAGTCGTCCCTCAGCTTGCTGGTTCACGGCTATGTGACCGCTCTCCAGTCCTCTGTGCCCACTCTGGAAGACCCCGACGGGGCACTGGTGAGAAGGCTTTGCCTCGGCCTCCTTGGCGTGCGCGCGGTTGCGGACAGGCTTGGGTTGCTGCCTACCGAGCCCGCTATGGTGGGGGTGGTGGTGTTCGCCCCGTCTGGAACGCTATCCCCGCCAGTGTTACATGGTCTACGGGCACAGGCCAGTGCGATTCTCGCCCACCCTGCGACCAGATGGCTCTCTGGCACCTTGGACGGCAACCTTGTTTTCGTCTACTTGAGCCAGTCACAGCTCACAGTAGACTGGCTGAAAGATGCGCTCGAGAGGTTGCTGGGTTCCCTTCCTGCGCATGTTGACCGACGAGGACTGATCGTAGCCCTCAGCGACCCCTGCGACTCGACCTCGTCGCTCACCCAGGCTTACAGGCAGGCCATGAAGATCGTGCGGACGGCTAGGCTCTGCGGCCTGTTAGGCGTGCCTTTGTCTGAGGATGACGTTTTGTTGCGCGCGATGCTGATCGAGGAGATGCAGGTAGGCTCGCGGCTGGTTTCGTCACGTCTGCAACCCCTTCTCGACCACGATAGGAGGCGTGGTTCCAATCTGCTCGTCACCCTGAAGGTCTATCTGCAATGTGGAGGGCTGGTCAAGAGCGCAGCGAAGGCGCTGCACGTTCATCCCAACACAGTGCTGTACAGACTGCAGCGGATAGAAAAGTTGACCGGCAAGAACCTGCGTGATCTGAATGATTTGCTCGAGTTGAAGTTAGCCTTGGACGCCTGGGAGATGTACGGCAGCTAACCGATGGCCCGACTCGCCAGTGGCGATCTGCACCTCGAGGACTGGCAGCCGTCACGCTAGACGACCACTGAGCGGCCGACTCCCACTGGCTGCTCGGCGGTGGCAGGGGCGGAGGGATTCGAACCCCCGACCTCCGGTTTTGGAGACCGGTGCTCTGCCACTGAGCTACGCCCCTGCGAGTGCGCCCGCGCCGGCAGCGGCACGGGCCGCCCACCACCAGAATATACGTGGCGACCCCACCCCCTGTCCAGGCCGTGTCGCCGTCGTGGTGAACGGATGCCAAGGGCTTGACATTTCGCCCCAGCCTGTTTACGGTTAAGGCATCCGTCCCCCCATGCGGCCAGGTGGCCGCCCCCGCACCGAAGGGAGGGTAGCTACATGGGTGCGGGGCCTCACCGTAAGCTCCTGCGCTGACCATCCGCGAGCTTCGTCTTTCCCCGAGGGAGGGGTGGTCTCATGGCCCAATGGCTCATGCGCGGCCAGTACCTCAAGAACTGCAACTGCCTGCCTTCCTGCCCCTGCGACACCATCGGCGTGCCCGCCCCCAACAGCTTCTGCGAAGGCGTAGTGGCGATGCACATCGTCGAAGGCCACTACGACAACCTGCGCCTGGACGGCCTGCGCTGGGCGGCCGTCGCCCACTGGCCGGGCGCCCTGCACGAGGGCAACGGCTCCCTGGAGCTGTTCGTGGACGAGGGGGCCAGCGAGGAGCAGCGCCAGGCCTTGCTCCAGATCCTCTCCGGCCAGGCCGGGGGCACCCTGTTCGAGATCCTCGCCAGCGTCGTCAGCGAGGTGAAGGGCGTCCATTTCCTGCCCATCCAGTTCGAGTTCGACAAGGCGAAGCGACGGGCCCGCCTCACCGTCCCCGGCTTCGTGGAGACGGTCTCCCAGCCCCTCACCGTGCCCGCCACCGGCGAGGAGCAGCGGGTCATCGTCTGTATGCCCAACGGCTTCGAATACAAGGAGATGGAGGTGGCCCAGACGGCCGTCCTCCGCTCCCACGGCGCCATCCGCTTCGACTGGCAGGGCACCCACAGCTCCCTGGCCGAGGTGACCCACACCCACCAGGGCCTCCAGGCCTAGACAGGGCGCCGAGCACAGGCCCGCATACAACCGAAAGGAGGGTGAGGGATGGAGGGTGGCACCACGCGAGAGCACCTCTGGCTGCGCAGGCTAGTCGGCCGCTGGACCTACGAGTCCCAGGTGGCAGTGCAGCCCGACCAGCCACCCGTCACCCTGCGCGGCACCGAAAACGTGCGACCGCTGGGCGACCTCTGGATAGTGATGGAGGGCGAGGGGGAGACGCCCGACGGCAGCCGCGGCTCCTGGCTCATGGCCCTGGGCTACGATCCCCGCCGCGGGCGCTTCGTGGGCACCTGGGTAGGCAGCATGATGCCCCACCTGTGGCTCTACGAAGGGACGCTGCAGCAGGGCGACCAGGTACTTCCCCTGGAGACGGAGGGCCCGGCCATGGAAGGCGAGCGGCTGGCCCGCTACCGCGACGTCATCGAGTTCGTGGCCGACGACCGCTGGCTCGCTCGCTTTGAGGTGCTGGGCGACGACGGCCGGTGGCACCAGTTCCAGCGCTCCGAGTTCCGCCGGCAGGAATAGGCCGCTTCTGCTGTGAGGCCACAGAAAGAGAAAGGAGAAGGGGAGCGATGACAGCAGGACAGACCATCCTCAAGGCACTGGACGCCTTCAACCGTCACGACGCCGCCGCCTTCGCCGCCCTTTACGCGTCCGACGATGTATCCCGAGCCGCTGCGGGGGAGGGCGGCCATCCAGCGGGACATCGAGCAGTTCTTCCGCGCCTTTCCCGACGTGCGCTGCGAGGTGGTGGGCCGGGTGCTGGAGACCGGCAGCGAGTCGGCCGTGCGCCTCAGAGGCACCGGCACCAACCGGGGGCCCCTGGCCATGCCCGAGGGTGAGCAGCCCGCCACCGGCCGATCAGTGGACTTCCAGGTGGCCATCTTCTGCCAGGTGGGGCGGGACGGCCTCATCCAGCAGGAGCACCGTTACATGGACACGGTTCGCATGTTGGGCCAGCTCGGTCTGCTGCAGCAGCCCTGAGGGTGGGGAAGGGAAGACATGTCTGAACAAGCGAACGTCGAGATTGTGCGTCAGCTATATGACAGCTTCCTGCACGGAGACATACCCGCTATCCTGCAACGCCTGTCGCCCGACGTGGAGTGGCACGAGCCGCCTGCTGGCCCGCCTCCTTTCGGCGGCAGCCACCACGGCCGCGAGGGAGTAGCCCGCTTCTTCCAGCGGTTGGCAGAGCTGGTGGAGCCGGAGAGCTTCGAGCCTTGGAGCTACTTCGCCCAGGGGGACACAGTGGTGGCCCTGGGCCACTACCGCTTCCGCGTCCGCGAGACGGGGAAGGCATGGGAGACGGACTGGGCCATGGTGTGGGAGTTCCGCCGGGGGGAGGTGGTCCGGTTCCAGATTCTCAAGGACTCGGCAGCCGAGGCGGCTGCCATGCGGAGGTAGGACGCCCGCGGGGCCGACCCCCGGGCAACGAGGGGAGGGGAGGTCATGGCTTGGCAGATCACAGGCACCTACTGGGGCCCGTGCAGTTGCAAGGTGAGCTGCCCCTGCGAACTGGGCGAGCCCGAGGGCGACGATGGCTACTGCTCCGGCGCCCTGGCCCTGGAGATCGAGCGCGGCCAGGTGGAGGGCGTGGACGTGAGCGGCTGCCGCGTCGTCTTCGATGGCGACTGGCCCAAAGGCTTCATCTCCGGCGACGGCACCGCCCGCCTCTACTTCGACCCGTCCGTCTCGTCCGAGCAGCGGCAGGCCCTGGAGGCGGTGCTGCAGGGGAAGAAGGGCGGCGTCTTCGAGGCGGTAGCGGGGCTGGTGCCGCGCTTCCTGCCCTCCCGCGAGGCACCCATCCGCCTCCAGAAGGGCGAGGAGGAGACGCGCATCCAGGTGGGGGACTTCGGCCTGCTCATCACCCGCCCCATGAAGGGCGCCACCGGCGAGCCGACCAAGCTCCTGCACGCCGCCTTCGCCTTCCGCGACGAAGTGGTGTTGGCCAAGGGCCACGGCTCCTACTGGCGCGACCCGGATATGCGCCAGTGGGAGAGCCGCGGCCACAGCGAGATGGCCGCCTTCGACTGGAGCGCCTGAAAGGCAGAACATCCGACCGCTACATAGGCCGGCAACGCTGGCAGAGAGGGGATTTAGAAACCATGCTCTACACCATGCTCCTGAGCTGGAAGCCCGGGCTCGACCGGCAGCAGATGGACGAGGCACTGGTGCGACGCTCCCGCTGGAGCTACCCCGAAGGCACCAAGATGGTGGGCGAATACTGGCTGGGCACCCATTCCCCGGCAGTGGTGTCCGTGTTCGAGGTCTCCGATTTCGCCCCCATCATGGAGATGCAGATGACCTGGGGAGACCTGTTCGACATCGTCGTCGTGCCCACCACCACGCCGGAAGAAGGGATGCGGATCGGCCCAGAGATCCTGCAGCGACGCTCCCGCTAGCGCGGCAGTCCGCCGGACGAGAGAGGAGATAGCGATGCGCGAGACGATAGCGACCGGCAGCGACGGCGGCCCCGTGGCCCTCGCCGCCGCCAGGCTGGAGGCCCTGGCCGATGCCCTGGACGGGGACCTCCTTTCAGCCGAGCACCCCGAATACGACGCCACCCGCCGCGTCTGGAACGGCATGTTCGACCGGCGCCCCGCCTTCATCGTCCGTTGTCAGACCGAGGCCGACGTGGTGCGGGCGGTGCAGTTCGCCCGCGAGCACGGGCTGCTGCTCTCCGTGCGAGGCGGGGGCCACAGCCTACCCGGCTACTCGGTCTGCGACGGCGGCATAATGGTGGACCTCTCGCCCATGAAGGGCGTGCAGGTAGACGCCGCGCAGAGGGTGGCCTGGGCCGGGCCGGGGCTGGTCTGGAGGGAGCTGGACGCGGCCACCCAGGCCCACCGTCTGGCCGTCACTGGCGGCCAGATCTCCCACACCGGCGTCGCCGGCCTCACCCTGGGCGGCGGCATGGGCTGGCTCATGCGCCGCCACGGCCTCACCAGCGACAGCCTCCTCGGCGCCCGCCTGGTGACCGCCGAGGGCGAGGCCATCACCGTGGACGACGAGTACGGCGACCTGCTCTGGGGGCTGCGCGGCGGTGGCGGCAACTTCGGCATCGTCACCGCCTTCCGCTTCGGCCTGCACCGGGTGGGCCCGCAGGTGGTGGGCGGCCTCATGGCCTTCCCGTTCGCCGAGACGCGCCAGGTGCTGCGGGCCTTCCGCGAGTTCGCCGACGCCGCCCCCGACGAGCTGACCTGCACCGTCGCCTTCCTCACCACACCCGAGGGGCAGAAGGCGCTGGGCATCGGCGTCTGCTACGCCGGCGACCTGGCCCAGGGGGAGCGGACGGTGGCACCCCTGCGGGGCATGGGCACGCTGGTCATGGACCAGGTGGGCACCGTCCCCTATACCGCCGTCCAGTCCATGCTGGACGAGGCCATGCCCCACGGCTCCCGCTACTACGTGAAGGCGGGCATGCTGGCCGGCCTGGAAGACGGGGTCATCGAGGCCTGCGCCCACCAGTTCGCCCGCGTGCCCTCGCCCCTCACCCAGGTGCTGCTGGTGCAGATGGGAGGGGCGGTCTCGCGACGCCGCGCGGACGACACCGCCTTCGCCCACCGCCAGGCAGCCTACAACTTCGTCGCCCTCTCCCAGTGGCGCCATCCGGGGGAGGACAGGGCCAACATCGAGTGGACGAGGGCCTTCCACGACGCGCTGGGGTCCTACTGGGCCGAGGGCGTCTACGTCAACGACCTGATGGAGGAGGGCAGGGAGCGGGTGCACGAGGCCTACGGCGCCGCCTACGACCGTCTGGCCGCCCTCAAGGCCCGCTACGACCCCACCAACTTCTTCTGCCTGAACCAGAACATACGTCCCCTGACCGCCGAGGAGTGAGCTAGTGAGGAGGAGGGAGAACATGCCAGGACCGACCAAGGAGGGAGCCTTATTCGCCCGCACGCGCCGCACCGCCTGGGCAGCCATCGGCCTGGCCCTGGCCGCTGTCGCCGCCCTGGCCCTGGCCTGCGGCGGTGAACAGGGGGAGACCCCCGCCGGCCAGGTGCCCACCACTCCCGGCGTCATCGCCCTGCGGGCCGGCCTCAACGACCCCCAGGACGTGAACATCGCCGTGCTAGAGTTCCTGCCCGAGTCCATCACCGTGCCGGTGGGGACGACGGTGGAGTGGCGGCTCACGGGACCCGAGCCCCACACGGTGACGTTCCTCGCCCCCGGGCAGCGACCGCCCACCTCGGAGCAGGAGCTGCCACCCTTCTTCGCCCCCACACCCCCCACCGGCCCCTACGACGGCACCGCCTTCGTCAATTCGGGCCTGCAGCCCCTGGGCCCCAATCCTGTTACCTTCCAGGTGACCTTCGCCCGGGCGGGCGAATACAACTACCTCTGCGTGATCCATCCGGGCATGACGGGGAAAGTGACGGTGACCGAAGACGCCCGTCAGGCCGACAGCCAGCAAGAGGTGACCCGGCGCGGTGACCAGGAGCTGCAGCAGTGGCTGCAAGAGGGGCGGGCGGCCAAGCAGCGGCTCATGTCCCAGCAGCCGCGACGCACCGCCAACCCCGACGGCACCACCACCTGGTTCGTGGAGATGGGCACCACCACCGAGCACACCGACGTCCTGGCCTTCGCCCCCGTGCCGGCGACGCTGCGGGCGGGCGACCGGGTGACCTTCGTCAACGACTCGGGGGCGCCCCACACGGCCACCTTCCTGGACGGGCGCAGCGCCCCCAGCCCCGACTCGCCCGAGGTGGGGCAGGTGGTGCCCGGGCCTTCGCCCCAGGTGCTCAACGCCCAGAGCTACTTCAACACCGGCCTCCTGCCGCCCAACGCCCCGCCGGGCAACGCCCCGCCCGAGGCGGCCCGCAGCTTCACCTTCGTGGTGGCGCAGCCCGGCCGCTACACCTACGTCTGCCTGTTGCACGTCCCCAGCGGCATGGCCGGGACCATCGAGGCCCAGTAGCGAGCCTCCGGAGGAGCGGGAAGGAGATAGCAGACATGGTTGAGGCCCAGCGCTGGACGCTCGCCGGCGATTACTTCGAGAGCTGCAACTGCGACGTGGTCTGTCCCTGCGAGGTCTCGCCCCTGGGGCCACTGCGGGCGCGGCCCACCCAGGGGCACTGCGACGTCTTCCTGGCCTTCCACATAGACAGCGGCAACTACGGCGATGTCGACCTGAGCGGGGTCAACTTCGTGGTAGCTGTGCACGCTCCCGGGGCCATGGCCGAGGGCAACTGGTCCCTGGCCGTATATATGGACGAGGCCGCCTCCTCCCAGCAGCAGGAGGCGTTGGGTGCCATCCTTTCAGGGCAGGTGGGCGGCCCCTTCGCCGCCCTGGGGCCCCTCATCGGCCGCGATCTGGGGGCCAAGGTGGTCCCCATCACCTACCGCAAGGAGGGGCGGCGCCGCAGCTTGACGATACCCGGCATCCTCGAGTCCACCATCGAGGCCGTGCCCGGCGCCGACCCGGAGGCGGAGGTGGTGAAGCGCAACGCCCATCCCCTCTTCCCGGAGGCGGTGCAGGCCTACAGCGTCCGAACCACTTACAGAGACCATGGCTTTACCTGGGACGTAAGCGGCAAGAACGCCGACTACGCCAGCTTCCGCTGGGCCGGCCCGTGAGGGGACAGGGATGGAGGTAGGAGGGGGATGAGACGATGGCCCAGCCGGTGCCCCTGGCCCGCGAGCGCAGCCTGATACTGGCCGCCCTCCTCGCCCTGGCCGCCGCCGCCTGGGGGCTGCTGGTCTGGCAGGGGGCCGGCATGGACGAGGAGATGATGGGCCCCACCATGGGCATGGGCGCCCCCCTGTTCATGGCCATGTGGGCCCTGATGATGGTGGCCATGATGTTCCCCACTGCCGCCCCCATGGTGCTCACCTTCGCCACCGTCCAGGCCGGCCGGCGGCAGCGGGGCCAGCCTTACGTCCCCACCTGGCTGTTCGTCTCCTCCTACCTGGCGCTGTGGGTGGCCTTCGGGGCCATCGCCTACGGGCTGGCGGTGGGCGGCGAGCGCCTGGCCATGCGCTGGGACTGGCTGGAGACCAACGCCCCCCGCCTGGGCGGCGGCGTGCTGATGCTGGCCGGCCTCTACCAGCTATCGCCCCTCAAGTGGGCCTGCCTCAGGCGCTGCCGCTCGCCCCTGAGCTTCATCCTCGGCTCCTGGCGGGACGGGGAGTGGGGCGCCGTGCGCATGGGTCTGGAGCACGGCGCCTACTGCCTGGGCTGCTGCTGGCTGCTGTTCGTCATCCTCTTCCCCCTGGGGGTGATGAACGTGACCATCATGGCCCTCATAACCGCCCTCATCTTCGCCGAGAAGTCGCTGCCCCTGGGCCCCCAGGCGCGGCTGCTGGCCGCCGCCGCCCTCATCGCCTACGGGGCGGTAGTGGCTTTCCACCCCGCTGCCCTGCCGACCGTGTTCTGACCAGGGAAGGAGGACGAAGCCATGTACGGCACCCTCATGGTCATGCGGCCCAGGGAGGGCCACGAGCAGGCCGTCCTGGACATGATGGACTCCTGGGTGCGGGAGCGGGCGCCCGTGATCGAGGGCTTCGTCGCCTCGGTGCTCTACCGCAACCAGGACGACCCGCGGGAGCTCATCGAGGCGGTGGTCTTCTCCAGCCGCGACACCTACTTCGCCAACGCCAACGACCCGGAGCAGGACCGCTGGTACCGGCGGTTGGTGGAGCACCTGGAGTCGGAGCCCAGGTTCATAGACGGCGACGTGCTGGGCATCTGGCGCTAGGCCAGCCCTAGCTGTCGCTCGGCCAGCTCGACGGTGTTCATCAGCACCATGGCCACGGTCATGGGGCCGACGCCGCCGGGCACGGGGGTGATGGCCGCCGCCACCTGGCGCACCGCCTCGTAGTCCACGTCGCCCACCAGCCGGCGGCCGCTCTTGCGTGTGGGGTCGGGCAGCCAGTTGTTGCCCACGTCCACCACCACGGCGCCCGGCCGCACCATATCGGCGGTGATGGCATGGGCGCTGCCCATGGCGGCGATGAGGATGTCGGCCTGGCGGGTGAAGCGGGCCAGGTCGGGCGTGCCGGTGTGGCAGACGGTCACGGTGGCGTTGGCCCCCTCCCGCTTCTGGACCAGGATGGCCGCCAGGGGCTTGCCGACGATGTTGGACCGGCCCACGATGACCACGTGCTTGCCCTCGGGCCGGTAACCCGAGCGTACCAGCAGCTCCACCACGCCACGGGGGGTGCAGGGCTGGGGGCAGGGCTCCCCTCGCAGCAGGCGCCCCATGTTGACGGCCGTGACCCCGTCCACGTCCTTCTCCGGCGCGATGGCCTCGATGACGGCGCTCTCGGATATGTGGGACGGCAGGGGCAGCTGCACCAGGATGGCGTGGAAGGCGGAGTCCGAGTTCAGCTCCCGCACGCGGGCGATGACCTCGTCCTGGGGCGTGTCGGCGGGGAGATGGAGGGTGATGGAGTGGATGCCCACCTCCCGGGCGGCCTCGCCCTTGGAGCGGACGTAGGACAGGGAAGAGGGGTTGTCGCCCACCAGCACGAAGGCGAGGCCGGGGGTTACGCCCGTCCGCTCGCGCAGGCGGCGCACCCGCTCGGCCACCTCGGCCCGCACCTGGACGGCCACGGCGCGGCCGTCCAGGACGACGGCCCCCTGGCCGGTGGCGGACGGGGTGCCTCGCTCTCCTTCGCTCATGGCGCCTCCGCCTCCATGTTAGCCCACGGCGGCGCAGGCGCCACCGTCCCTCACACCTTCTCGAACTGGGTGCGGGCGACCTCGGTGCCGTCGGGCAGGCGCTCGATGCGGTAGTCGCCGAAGATGCTGGGCGCCTCCCGCTGCATGATGCGCAGCATCTGCAGCGCCACCTTGCGTATCTCCGTCTCGGCCCACTCGGAGCCCCGCAGCTCGATGAAGTGCCGCAGCGCCCGCGCGTTGGCCGTCACGAAGATGATGGTCTCGGTGGCGTTGGGCAGCACCGACCGCGCCGCCTGCCGTGCCAGCTTGCGCCGCAGCGTCCGGTCGGGCACGTCCTTGAAGCGCTCCTGCAGGATCTCCACCAGCTCCACGTAGGCGGCGTGGGCGGCCTCGATGGCCCGCAGCCAAACGGCGTAGGCCCGCTCGTCCTCGGCGACGACGTCGGGCACCACGAAGGCGGCGTCGGACTCGTCCACGTAGCGCTGGGAGAGCTGGGAGTAGCCCCAGCCGGCGCGGTGGCGCACCAGCTCGTGGGAGAAGCTGCGGGAGACGCCGGCGATGATGAAGTTCCAGACGGCGTGCTCCAGCACCGAGCCGTGCTTCTGGCCAATCAGGTTGCCGATGTATTCGGCGTTGCTCCTGCGCCCCTTGCCGAAGGAGAGGTAGCAGACGCGCCCGCCCGCCTCCACCAGCCGCTCCGCGCCCACCTCCGTGTCCGTCTGCCAGGTGAGGCCGTAGTCCTCGAGGAAGCGTTCTATGGCGGCGTCGTCCACCTGCTGCCTGCCCACCAGATAGACCCTGGGCTCGCGTATGACCTTCATGGCTGGCCCCCTTCCATCGTCTCGGGACCGCTTCGGGCGTATTTTACAGCAATCCCCCAGGACGCTGGGCGGGTCAGCGAAGGAAGGGCCCTATGGCCGCGGCTACCGCCTCCGGGTCTTCCTGGGGGAAGAAGTGAGTGCCGGGGACCGCCTCCACCCGCGCCTGCGGCAGCAGCCCTGCCGCCGCCCGGATCCCCATCTCCGGACGTGGGTCGTCGCGGCGGCAGTGGAGGATGAGGACGGGACAGGAGACGGAAGGCAGGAGCGACCAGATATCGAGGGCGGCCCGCCCCTCGTAGGCCTGGGCCTCCAGTTCGCCGGGCATCTTCAGGCGTAGCAGACCATCGGGGCCGCGGATGGTGCCCCTCTCCACGTAGAGGCGCAGGACGTCCTCGCGCCAGTGGCGGTAGGAGTCCTTGCCCCGCAGGTGCTCCACCGCCTCGTCCAGGCTCCGCCAGGCATTGCGACGGCGACGGGTGGACTCCTGCCAGCGACGGAACCACTCCTGCCAGGCAGGGTCGTTCGTCTGCTCCGGGAGCATCAGCACCGGGTCCAGGGCGACCACCCTGTCCACCAGGCGCGGGTAGAGGGCAGCGCAGGCCAGGGCGACGGTGCCGCCGCTGGAGTGTCCCACCAGCCTTGCCGGGGCCAGCTCCAGGGCCGATATGAAGGAGGCCAGGTCTTCGACGAAGCGGTCCCAGCCGTAGCCGGACGGAGGCTTGTCGGAGTCGCCGTGGCCGCGGGCATCGTAGGCCAGCACCCGGCCGCAGCGGGCCAGGCGTCGGGCTATGGGATCCCACACCCAGGCGTGGAGGCTGGTGGCGTGGTGCAGGACGATGGCCGGCCCCTCACCCCCCCAATCGAGATAGCTGAGGCGCAGGCCGTTGGCCTGGACGCTCCGCTGGGCAGGGGCCATGGCGCTCGCTCGTCCTCGCTGGAGTAGACAGAAAGGGGGACATCCCAGTCCGCCCTGGGGCCTGGCCCGATTGTATCCGTCACCACAGGCGCGGCTCAAGCCCGACAGGCCTTGACGGGCGCCGCCCGAGCGGCCAGAATTGTCTGTAGTCCTGACAGATAACGGAGGTGGGCCGATGGCACAGACCAGGGACATCCCGGGCTACGACTACGGGCGGGCGGGGCCTTCGCCCCTGACCCTGGACGACCTGCGCAGCCTCCAGGCGGCTGTGTCCTTCGACGACGAGGACGAGCGCTACCTGCGTCTGGCCGGGGAAGTGCTGGCAGACCAGGTGGAGCAGGTGCTGGACGTCTGGTACGGCTTTGTGGGCTCTCAGCCCCACCTCCTGCACTACTTCTGCGGCCCCGACGGACAGCCCGATGGCCGCTACCTGGAGGCGGTGCGGCGTCGCTTCGGCCAGTGGATCCTGGACACCTGCCTGCGCCCCTACGACCAGCAGTGGCTCGACTACCAGCACGAGATAGCCCTGCGCCACCACCGCAGCAAGAAGAACCGCACCGACGGCGTGCAGGCGCCGGAGATCGTGCCTGCCCGCTACCTGGTGGCCCTCATCTACCCCATCGTGGCCACCATCCGTCCCTTCCTGGCCAAGAAGGGCCACAGCCCGGAGGAGGTGGACAGGATGTGGCACGCCTGGTTCAAGTCGGTGGTGTTGCAGGTAGCCCTGTGGTGCTACCCTTATGTGAGGGAAGGTGACTACTGAAGGCCCCCAGCGACCATCGCACCCCGTCCAGCCCTACGGTTCCGACCACGAGGACCTGGATGGCAAGGTGCTGGCCGCCCTGGAGCGGGTGGCCCAGAGCTTCCGCACCCTTCAGTGGCAGGCGGCCCGGGAGCACCGCCTCACTCCCCTGCAGCTCCAGGTCCTGGTGCAGTTGCTGTCCCACCGCAACGGGGTGTATGCCAGCGGCCTGGCCAAGGTCCTGGGGGTGACCCGGGCCACCGCTTCTGAGGCCGTGTCCTCCCTCCTGGCCAAGGGCCTGGTGGAGCGGCGGCCCTCCCCCAGGGACCGCCGTCGTCTGCTGCTGGCCCTCACCACCCGCGGCCGCCAGGTGGCCCTGCAGGCGGCGGCCTGGGGCGAGGCCGTCCGGGCTGCCCTGCAACAGGTGCCCCGCGAGGGCCGCGCCGCCCTGCTCCTCTTCCTGATGCGTCTCATCGCCGAGCTGCAACGGGCAGGGGTGGTGACGGTGGCCCGAATGTGCATCACCTGTCGCTTCTTCCGCCCCGATGTGGAGCCGGGGTCGCCCCGGCCCCATTTCTGTGCCCTCCTGGGCGAGCCGCTGGCCGTGGAGGCCCTGCGGGTCGACTGCCCGGAGCACCAGCCCGCCGTCGCCTAGTGCTAAACTGATATACGGGATGTCAGCCGGGGAGAAGCGGCGGCTGGTGCTGCTGGCCACCGCCCGCGACCAGGTGGAGCTGGCCATCTGGCTGGACCTCTTGAGGGAGGCAGGTGTGGACGTGGCCGTGCGCCGCCGCGACCCCCTGGGAGGCCTGGACGTGGCCCCCACGCCCCTCTTCAGCTGGGACCTGTACGTCCAGGACGACGACCGGGAGCGGGCACGAGAGCTGCTGGGCTTGGAGGGGACCTGAGAGGAGGCGGAGCCGTGGAGCTGGCCCTCTTTCCTCTCAACGCCGTCCTCTTTCCGGGCGGCGTCCTGCCCATCCACGTGTTCGAGGAGCGCTACAAGCTGCTGGTAGGGCGCTGCCTGGAGGAGAAGGTGCCCTTCGGCGTCGTCCTCATCCGCTCCGGCCGCGAGGTGGGCGGACCGGCCGACCCCTTCCCGGTAGGCACCACTGCCCGTATCGGCCAGGTCCAGCGGCTGGAAGGGGGGCGCCTCAACCTGCTGGCCCTGGGTGAGAGCCGCTTTCGCATCCGCGATGTCCTCCAGACCTCGCCCTATCTGGTGGCCGAGGTGGACCTTCTGCAAGACGAGGACCTGGAGGGGACCGAGGGGCTGGCGGCCCAGGTGGGCGAGCTCTTCGCCGAGTTCGTGCGCCTGACCCTGGCCATCACCGGCCAGTGGGCGCGCTCCCTCGCCCTGCCTGCCGCCCCCTCCGCCCTGGCCGATGCGGTGGCCCAGCGTCTGCCCCTGGACCTGCGCCACAAGCAGGCCCTGCTGGAGATGCTCTCGGTGCGGCAGCGTCTGGAGCACGAACGCCAGTTCCTGGAGCGGGCGCTGCCGGAGCTGGAGCGGCGCATGGCCCGCTACCGGGCGCAGCGCTGGGGGGCCTTCTGGGCCCTCAACTAGCGACGGTTGGCCGCTGCTTCCGTCCCCTTTATCATGGGCTGAGAGGCGGGGAGGTGACGCTTTGCGGGCCGTCAACCGGCCGGTGTCCTGGTGGGGCTGGCACTGGTCGCCGCCGGTGCCCATGTCCATCGTCGAGATCATCCGGGCGGGGAGCATGTCCTCGCGACTGGCGGCCCTCCTCTGGTTGGGCATGGAGCGGGGGGCGTCCATCATCGTGGCGGCGGAGCCGCCCTCGGCCGGCAAGACCACCACCCTCACCGCCCTGCTGGCCTTCACCCCGCCCGAGACGGTGGCCTATTTCACCCAGGGGGTGGGGGAGACCTTCGCTGTGCCGCCCCTGTCCGACTCTCACCCCACCTACATCCTCATCAACGAGCTGTCGGACCATTTGCCCGTCTATACCTGGGGTGACTACGCCCGACGGGCCTTCGAGCTGCTCTCCCAGGGCTATTCCCTGGCCTCCACCATGCACGCCGACCGGGTGGAGGAGGTGCTGGGGCAGCTGGAGGGGGAGCTGGGCATTCCTCCCTCCCACCTGTCCCGCCTGACCTTCATCGTGCCCCTGAAGGTGGGCAGCCGGGGGCGGCCCGTGCGTCGCCTGCAGGAGGTGGCCTTCCTGCTGCCCGACGGCGAGGGCTACCGGGTGCATCGCCTGGCCCGCTGGCTGGAGGATGAGGACGCCTTCGCCTTGCTGGAGGAAGGGGAGGCGCGGCGCGCCTTCGCCGAGTGGACGGGGCTGGACGATGCCGCCCTGGAGGGGCAGCTGGACGAGCGGCAGAGCTTCCTGGAGGGGCTACTGGCCCGGGGCGTCACGGCCATCCCGGCCGTGGCCGAGGCCATCGAGGGCTATTACCGAAGGCGACCCTAAGCCCTGCTCCCGGTGCACGTTGCTGTTGGGCGTCCTTGTGGTTGGTGTTGAACATGTTATACTGTGATGCGTCCCTGAGGCAAGGGAAGCCTTGAAGCTGGTGGAGGTCATGGCCCATGCAGTCGTCTGAGC